>LKMJ01000039.1_pt1 | contig 68392 bp, 46 predicted proteins | sample 643391 | NCBI WGS metagenome assembly LKMJ01 (sample SAMN04112250, study PRJNA286221) | soda lake metagenome | biome: soda lake; feature: Kulunda Steppe; material: water; isolation source: sample PL-Br10 brine of Picturesque Lake | place: Russia: Kulunda steppe | collected 2010-07 | reverse complement strand
AATTATTCTATAGTTTATTATTATTTTCAACTATTATGCTTGTTATTGCATTTATTTCTGCTGATGATTGGAATAAAGAACTAAAAGAAGATGGATATGCTCCAGCTTATAGAATACACGGATTTTATGTAGGTATGACATTTTATTTTTTTATATTATTATTTATTTTTAGTTTAGAATTTCCACTTAGATTTTCATTTGCGACTTGCATTAATATTACTCTTATATTATTATTTTTATTACTTTATGTTTCGTTTAGAAATATAGAAGATGATAATATTATAAAATCACGTAAAGAATATACAGGTCCACAAGTATATTACTTGAAAAATAGTGATTATGTAGAACATATTGAAAATATTGCTGAAGAAAAATCTGATACAGAGAAATAATAAATATACTTATTTTTACAAAATTAACTAACATAAAACTTTTATACTTATACAATATAGTATATAATACACTAAATGGCTGAAATATGTGAAACCTGTGGTTTACCACATGAGATTTGTGTCTGTGAAGACGTAGACAAAACAGAAACTGTTTTAGAAATAACGACAGAAGAAAGAAGTTTTGAAAAAGAAGTAACTATCATAAGTGGATTTGATTCAAATAATATTAACTTAGATGAATTTTCATCAGAACTTAAAACAAAATTTGCTTGTGGTGGAACATATGATGAAGATACTATCGAGTTACAAGGTAATCATGTAGATAGATTAAAAAACTATTTACCAGATGAAGGATTTAATTTGAAATCCTAATTCTAATTAGTTATTTTTCATAATAGTTATATATTAATTGATCGTCGTAATATTATTACGGTTTTAGTTTAATTTATAAATAATGACAAAAATAAATGTAGATGAAGTATCAAAAACATACGGTGATTTTGTTGCATTAAATAATATAAATTTAGAAATAAACGATAACGATTTTTTTGGATTAATAGGTAATAATGGAGCAGGGAAAACCACATTACTAAAAATAATGACTGGACAAGAAACTATAAATTCAGGAGATGTTACGGTTTTAGGTTTTAAACCTCAGAAAAGTCCAGATTTATTACGTGAAGAAATAGGTGTCGTTCCAGAAAAAAAAGAACCTCCAAGTTTTCTAACGCCAGAAGAATACTTCGATTTTATTTCAGACGTTTATGGTATTGATAATGAAGACAAAAATGAAAGAATTGAAGAATGGATAGAATTATTTGATTTCAAACATAAACTTAAGACTATAAATAAAAATCTATCAAGAGGTCAACAACAAAAAGTTATGTTAATATCTGCATTTTTACCAGATCCAGAAATAATATTTATAGATGAACCTCTTGTTAATTTAGATCCCGTATCTCAGAATAAAATAAAAAATAAACTTAAATCATATCATAATAGTGGAAAAACAATTATTTTATCAACACATAATATTAACGTTGCATTAGAATTATGTGATAAAATTGGAATATTATCAGATGGTAATATAATTGATGTATTGAACGTCACTGATGACGAAATAACAGCAGACAAAATTACTACAAAATTAGAAAACCATGACTAAAAAGAAAGACTCAATATCAACGTTCGAAATTTTGAATTGGATGATTAAAGAAGAATGGAGAGTACATACAGAATTATTTGGTTCTAAAAGATTTATATTTTTCCCTATCATAATTGGTATCTTATCTATAATATTAGGTTTATCTGTTCCACTTATAAATTCAGATCCTTTTATTTTGAGTATATTATTATATGGTTTAATTGGTATTATGGGCTTTCAAATTGGTTTAATAGGATTTAAAGCTAGAGATTCATTAGAAGATGTTTTAGGAGGATCACAGAGAATTATACATCAATCAGATAGATTACCTTTATCTCAAAGTAGAATAGTTAGTGCATTTCTATTAAAAGATTCGATATTTTATTCTTCTATATTTATTATACCAATTCTATCAGGTATCACTATAGGATTTATAAATTCTCCATTTATAGATATTACGGAAATTAATTATTTAAACGTTTCTGTTATTCTATATTTATATTTATTATCTATAATAACATTTATATTTGGCGTTTCATTAGGTTTTACAATTAGTTCATCTAATTATGATAATTATGAAACATATGTAATACTAAGTATATTAACAATTATACCCTTATATCTTATGAATATAAATTCATTTGATCTAAATGCAATACAAGCGTTTTCATTTAGATCATTAATATTATTTTTATTATTATATACAATATTATTATTTTATATTGGATCACGCCAATTTAAATTACAGAATAATAGAAAAATACAAAAACAAAATAATATGTATAAAAAAATAGCCGATAAATTTAACACAGATTTTAAATCTGTTCCAATAGCAATAAAAACATATCTTGATATACAACGAAGTATTGGAGGATTAAGTAAAATAATAATATCAACACTTGTAATTATTATTACTGGTTTATTAATGACAAGTTTTGTTGTTAATTATTATGATGTGTATCCAATTATATACATTTTATTTGCTTCATTATTCTCTTTTATAGGATATTCAATTTATGTATTTGTTTACAGATATGATATAATTGATGATTATATGCATCTTCCAATACATAAAAATGACGTTAATATAGGTAAATCATTAATTTATATATTTTTATCAGTGCCAATAGGTATAGCTTATTACTCTCCAATTGTACTTCTTTCAGATCCTACATTTAAAGAGTATATCATTGGTTCAATAATTATAACTTCAATATTAATGTATCAGTTACTATTATTATTAACGCTCGTTAAAGATAAACCATTAGACTTATTATTTGATGGTCAAATATATGGAATATTTAATATATTTATAATGATTATGATACTCCCTATTCTCATTGTAGGATTATTTGGTAGCTTTATAAGTATAAATCTTATAAACCTAATATTAATATATACAATATCATTAGGGATATTCTCTAGTTTAATAATTTCTAACAAATATTATTTAAATCTAATATAATTAATTAGAAGACCAGAAAATTTCTTTATCTTTTGCATGACCTTTATCTAAATCAATATTATTTGATTCTGATGGTTGTTTAACTAGTTTCATTGACCATCGATTATTATAAACGTTCCATGTCAAACAAACGCATTTTTTACTATTTATAATATAATATATATGTATAAAATTATCTTTAAAACACACATCAGAAATGAATATCGATTCATAATTAAATTCATTTAAAACTTCTTTAGGATAATTTGAAAATTTTATAGGTATTTGTGCGTATAATGTTTTATTAGAAAATAAATATCTTTTCTTAATCCAATTTGTAATATGTTTTTCATTAAAATTAGGGGGTTGTAAATTATTATTTTTCCCTACATTTTTTGTATCTACACCAATTAATAAAACTTCGATAGCTTTATTTTGATTACTTGTATTATGCGTAAAAGTTTCTATTTTAGATATTATTTTATTTTTATCCATATATTAAGACTTATATTTCTTTCTAATTAATTATTTCCCTAAATAAAATATAAAAATATTATTAAAGTCAAAAATATTGTTGTTATTTTCGTGATACTTTTAACGTTTGATTACAATATATCTATATAACAGAGATGAGTAATAAATATAAAATCAACAAAATTATAATAATATCACTTATATTATTAATTGGTTTAGCCTTAATACCAATATCAGGAATGGCATCAGAAGAAATTATTGTAGATGAAACAGGATCAGGCGACTATATAACTATAGAAGAAGCTGTTTATGAAGCAGAAGATGGTGATACAATTACAATTAGAGAAGGAGAATATGATGGAACTGTAATGGGAACCTGTGAACATTGTGATAATCCACAAGATAATCATTTTGATGAAGGAAAATCATTGCATATTCAAGCAGCATCTGGTGAATTAGTACAAGTAAGTGGATATGACGGTACTGATTCACCTGCATTTGATATAACTTATAATAATGGAAATGAAATATCCATTGAAGGTATAACATTTGAAAATGCTTCAAAAGCTATAAAAGCACATAATAGTACAGAAGTTATTATAGAAGATAATTCATTTTTGGATTCTGTTGATGATTCAATAATATTAAATAATAATATTTCATCAATTGGCTCTGGTGAAGGAATCAATATAATAGATGAAGGTAATTATTGGAATAGTTCAAGATCTGATGAAGTAATAGCACAGAATGGAAATTTAGAGATTATAAATGATAATCCAAATCCAAGTTTAAATGAATTAAAGCTAAATAAAAATAATGATGAATTAGATATAAGAACATCAACAAAAAACACCGTAAGTGGAACATTAATTGTTGATGGAGAAAATGATAATGATCTATCAAATGGATATGAAACATTAGAACAAGCTATTATAGATTCAAGTTCAGAATCTACTATACTTGTATATCCTAAAGATAATAATGAGCGTTATGATACGACGGATATATCTAGTGAAAATACATCTTTTAATGATGAATTAACAATAATTGGTCAAGAATTAAATGGTGAAATACCTGTAATAGAAAAATTTGTAATATCTCAGGGAGGATCTTATAACATAGCTAACTTTAATATATCAGAAACTGTGAATATAACTAATTCAAGTGCTGATGTTAATCTTAACGGGAATTATTGGGGTTCTAGTGAAGGACCATCAGAAAATCAAATAAATGATTTTGATGGTAACGTATCACATATTCCATTCTGTATTGATTCTAACTGTATTGAAACGTCTACAGATATAGATAATGATATATGTTATACAATAAATAATAATCCAAATAATGAAACGCAAGAAGTAAATTGTGAAGAAGAAACAGATGAAACAATAGATATAAACATTAATGAAAATGGATTAACAGAAGATTCTAATTTACCATTACGTTATAATTTATCTATAAATATTGAATCAAATGTTTCACAACAAACATCATTTGATTTAATAATTCCAAACTCAGATTCAAATAGTTCACGAACTGTAATTGTTGGTCCAGATACTCAAGATAAAAATATTGATCTACACCCAAGTTATGTTGATTCTATATCAAGTGATATGATATCAACACAACTTAATATAATATTATCTGAAGATCATACAACATCTACACCTATACAAGAATTGAATCTATCTCAATATGATAATCTAGTTGATTATAGAGATCAAAATGAATTAAGAGGAAGTCTTATACAATCACAACCAGATGTAAGTGATAATATAGGTAATGTAGTATCTAAAGATTTTGAAACGGTAACAGAATTACAGTTTACCAATATATCTAGATTTAATGATGGTTCAAGTGAATCTCAAGAATTTTCAGATAACTCTATACCTCCATCTACAACAGAAGGTGGGGATATATTTGATGGTCCTGTTGGAGAAGTTGATAATTTTGAAAATGCATTAGATGATCAAGGACAAAATGCTATCATATCTCCAAACGATGATTTAATGAATATTGGTATGTCTATGGATTCAATAACAGGAGCTGAAAAACAAGTATTAGAATTAGAATATGCATTACAATCAGAAAATTCTGGAAATGTGAATCTAGATATAGTTGACCAACAAGGAGAAGTTATTAGTGAATCTAGAATATTACAAACGACAACAGATGATACAGATATAACAGAAGAAAATATAGAAACAACGAAAACAACAATATTATTAACAAATAATGAAGTGCAACATATCGCTGAACAAGGAACATTATATGCTGTATTTAATAGTGATAATTTAGATGATGGAGATAATTTCATTATGGACTATATGAAAATCCAAAGTGGAGATGAAGAATTATTTGATGATGATCTATCTGTTGCTGAAGAAGGAATAGAACATGAGATTATTGATAATTCTGGCGTAGAACCTACTAGTTTTACTATATCATTTAATATAGATTCAACATTTAATTCTGATGAAGGAACTTATGATGTTGAACCTAATGAAAACTTAGATGTAACATTAGATATAAGAAATTCTGGTGATACTACGATAAATAAAGAAGTTGGCGTAGAAGATATATATCATATACCTGATGAAAATCATTTCCCAAATGAAGATTCTGAAGATATATTAGATAATTTACCTGAATCCTTAGATCCAGAATTACAAGACGAAACATTTGAAATAGAATTAGAACCAGGTGAACAAGATACAATACCAATATCATTAGATTGGGATAAAGGTGAGTTTGGAGAACATACTATTCAATTTGTTGAATTAGATGGTGATGAGCAAGAACCATTAGAAACGCAAGGAGGTTCAACATTAGAATTTAATACGTATGTACTCCAACCAACAACGTTACATATAACAGACCTTGAAACGCCAGAATCTAATTTAATATATTCTAACTTTAATTCAGATATAAATATTGAAAATATTGGAGATTTAAGTGGTGAGAGAGACGTTAAATCAAACTATGAAAATTGGTCAAGTATAGATAATGTTGAAGTTGGATCTGGTGATCCAAGAAATGAAACAACTTCAGATGAAAATAAAGTATTATATGATAGAGAACTAGATAGTGAAGGAAATCAAATTACAGAATTTTATCAGAGAGAATATTCTCCACCCTCTGAAAGTTTATCAAACGCTTGGTTTGAAACAGGGAATGTATCATTCCAGTATGATCAAGAAAATGATGATATATTTAGAGCAAATTCACCTTTTGGTACAAATATAGGTGAACATGTATTTACTGCTGAAGTTGAAAATAATTTTGAAGGTGAATTTGATCCTCGCGTTGAAAATATATTCAAAGAATTATTATACAATCAAGAAACTAGTGAAACAGAATTGGAAGAAATAGAAATAACAGAAATGCAATTTAAAACAAATGACCCTGATGGAAGTTATGATTTAAGACCAACTGAAGATAAAGGAACATTACAAGCAAGTGCATATCCATATACTTCTACAAGTTTAGATGGTGGATTAGGTACAATGTATGATGAAGAAGGAAATAGAGCTTCACATGATTTAGAACAATCACCATTTGATAGACCAAATTCTGATAATATAAATTCCCCACTATTAGATTCTATAACAAGTTATGAAGATTATCCATTTGGTAATGCACATTCAATTCTTAATAGATATTGTTATGAAAATAATAATTTAGATAATTTAATACTTCCAGGATCAGAATTAACAGATTGTGGTTCTGAAACAGGTATTACAGATATTCAATCTCCAAGATTCTATGAAGATCAAGATACAACGGGAGATACTACATTTGAATTAGATAACGGAACAGAAATAGAATTAGATGGTGTCGATGAATCTAGTTCAGAAGATTTAAAAGTTGGACATGCAAAAGTTTATTTATCAAATAATAATTCTGAACAGTTTGGAACAGCTAGATTACAGGTAACGACCGATAAATCTGTTTCAGAACCAATTGGTTTAGTATCAGAAAATAATGATTTTGATGAAAATGTCGTTGGTGCAGCAGATGTATTAGTACCACCAGAATCTAATATAGAAGCTAAAATCCCCGTTGTATTACAAAATAATGAAGATATTGATGGAACACATGTATTAGAAGTTCAACCGAGAGATTCGGAAGATTATCTAACGAGAGGTGAAGTTGCAGATCCTTTCGATATTCCTGAATCACCAATATCAGGTGAAAGACATAATAACTTTGAAGTACCAATATCTGTTAACACGTTTGGAGATGTAAAATTAGAAGAATTAACAGATGATGATCCTGATGGAACTTCTGTTGATCATGATGATTTAACTATGGATGGATTAAATCCAGATGGAGTCCCTGAAGACTTTGCCGTAGATTATGCTGTTAATCAAGTATGTGAATTTGATCCTGATGTAGATAATGATTTCACTATAGATCATTTAATTTCTGATTCTGGTGAAACAGATAGAGAACAAATAGCTGATGAAGAACATGGATTAAATATAGTATCTGGAACAGATGAAAATGGTATAATTAGATCAGATGCCGATTGTAATTTAGATACTGATACAGATACAGATATAACGCAATTTATAGCACAATATAATAACTATGGTGGTGATGAACATACTATAGATGGAAATACACTTGTTGAATTTGATAGAAGAAGTGCTTCAACAGAAATACATGAAATAATGTCAGTATTAAGTTCAGAAGATTTAATATCTAATAATGAATATGGTGAATATATTTCAGATCATGAACAAACTTTAGATCCAAATGAAGAATTCACATATGAAATTGAAAAAACATTTTCTGAACCTGGATTGTATCATATCAGACAATCACCATGTAGAGATATTACAGAAGATGGTCCACAAGATTATAATCTAGAAGGTTTCACAGGTATATATCAAGATTATACGGATAACATGAACGATATTATCAGTGATGCAACAAGCGACGATTATTCAGCCGAAGTAATATCAGATTTAATTTATCATGGTGCAGAAGGATGTGAAAGTACAAGTGTATTTGTTTATGATGTAACAAATCCATCACCTGATTTCGCTGTATTTGACACTGAATATGAAGCTAAACAAGAAGATGATACTGAATACGAAACACAAGATGTAGACAATATAACGTCATCTTTTGATGAAGATCAAGGAAATATAGAAGTATATGAAGGAGGAATGATTGCATTTGACGGTTCAAGTAAATATTATGGTCAAACAGGTGATACACAAGATATTGCAGGATGGTCTAGTAATAGAACTTATATAGAAGATACAGATGATATATCTAATGATCTATCAGTATCAAATACAAGAATAACAGAATTATATTGGGAGATAAGTGATTCAGAACCTAACTTTGGTGAAGAAAATTACTGTGAACAAGTTAATGATGACTATCAGAATAATCCTGATGAACATTGTTATATGGAACAATTTATAGACAAGTCTGCAAATTATGATGTAGTAACAAATAGATTTACCGAATCTGGAGAACAAACACTTCGATTAACAGCATATGATGATCCAATGTTAACAGAAGGAGATAGAAACTCAGATTATATAGAACATGATATAGATGTTATAGCAGATGATAATCCACCAGATGTTGAACTTACACATGAAATATTTAATGATTTATCATATGATGCTGATAGTGATGGAGGAGATACGGCATGGGTAAGAAATGAAAATGTATTAAGTAATAATTTAGATAATTTCGAAAGTGAATATAATAATCTTTACGAAGGAGAAAGAGTATGTCTTAATGCTTCAGCGTCTGATAATGCAATAGGAATATCTCAAGATAGATGGACAAATATCGATGATGGTACAAAAGTTATAGATGATGGTAATTTAACTGTTGAAGATGGAAATACAGCATCAAATAATATTATAAATGATTTAAACACAAATGAAACAAGAGAAGGAGATAGATCATGTATTGTAAGAACCGATGATGGACCACAAGATTTCGAATATCAAGCATGGGACTTTGCTGAAAATAAATCAACAGGAACAACAGAAGTTGTTGCACAAGAAGATAATTCAAGACCAACAATAGATAGCTTTAGTTCATCTTATAGTGGTTCATCTATTTGGGCTGCTAATAGCAGTACAGGATATTCTGGAGGTACTGTTGAATTTTCAGCAAATGCTAGTGATAGTGGCGTTGGAATTGCATGTATGGATCTTCAATCTGATCCAAGAGATGATGATTGTCAAAGTATGGGTGATGGATCATCTGGAAACTTTACAGTTTCAGATTCTGCTGAAAATCTAGGGTATACTAGTGAAGGTACAGAGAGCGAAACATTAGAAGTTACAGATTGGCATGGTAATACAAGAGATACAGATGTTAACGTAAATGTTGCATGGGATGATAATGATCCAAGTATTAGTAATGCATCAGATACAGAAATACATACATATGGGAATAATGAATCACCTCCAGATGAAGATTCAACGGTAGTTTGTTCAGAATTTAATGCGGATGGAACTGATGTTTATGATGCATCTCATAGTGGAGATGGTGAAATAGAAACAGATGAAACAACAGATAGTTCAGGTGATATATGTGTAGAATTTACATGGGATGTTGATGTGCAAGCAGAAGCAGAAGCAGATCCTGATGAATGTGAAGAAGATCAAGAAACTATAACAGATACGGATGAAGATGATGAAACATACAGTGGTTCAGCAACAATAGACATTGAAGATTATCATGGAAATACCGATTCTGCTGAATTTAGTTTTGAACATACATATGAAGATGAAGATGAAGATACAGTTTCCTGTCCTTCATGAACAAAAAATAAAAAATAAAATTATTTTTTAGAAGAATTTTCTAAGTAGTGGATTCATTTCTTTCATTTGTTCTTCAGCTATTTCTTCATATAATTTATATGTTATACTTACTGCTAATAGTAATCCTGCACCATCAACACCACCTATAGTACCTAATAGATTAGCTGCTACAGCTAAAGCCCCTATTAGTGCTCCGCCAAGAACCGTAATATATGGTATATATCTTTTTAATACTCTTTGTACCATTTTTGGATCATTTCTGAATCCAGGTATTTGTAATCCTGAATTATATATTTTCTCTCCTGTTGCACCTGCATCCATTCCCGTAGATTTAACCCAAAAGATAGCGAATAGAGCACCACCTACAATCATCCATGTAAGATCTACGGCTACTCTTATAGCTATATCTGTAGGTTCTCCTGTAGCTGTTCCTGTCCACCACATCCACTCTTCTGGAGAATGTATAGGGTTCAAATAATAGAATAATCCTCCTATTGGTTCACCTTGCTGACTATAATTTGCTAACCAATTAGGAGCATTAAATGTTGAATCAAGAATTTGGCCAAAGAATTGAATATTAGCTTGAACGGCTCTTACAAGAATTATTGGAAGAACACTTGCATAAATTAATTTAACAGGGAATCTTCCATTAGCACCTTTTACTCTTGTATTACTTATAGGTATTTCAACTCTTGTTGATTCAAAGTATACAACAAGACTAAATATAATAACGGTTGTTAATAATGGTAATATATGGCCAACACCACCACTACCAGTACCAAGTATTAACATTTCTATACCTTCGGTTGAAAATGGTATACTAACTTCTCCTGTTACAATTAACCACCAGCTAGGTATTAAATCTGAAATTACACCACCAACTAATCTTTGACTCACTCCTGCTATAATAAATAGTCCTACACCACTACCTACACCCCATTTACTGACGATTTGATCCATATAGTATATGAAAAATCCTCCAAAGGTTATTTGAGCAACCATTGCTATTTGGAGTGTTGTTAAACTAATTCCTAATGCACTTGCTGTTTGTGTTGATGCTATAAGGAAATCTCCTGCAAATACAATTGGTATTGCACTTACAACCGTCATTACTAAAATTAGAATTCTTCTAAGACCTTGGAAAAATGCTTGATCTCTTGGATCATTTAAATCTAATGGAAGCATATTAGTACCAGACATAATTTGTAATACAATACTAGCTGTTACAATTGGTCCAATACCTAATTGCATTATACTTCCTTGTTCTCCAGCTAATACGCTTCTAAATTGTCCAAAAGCATCTTGACCTCCATCTTCTGCAAGACCATAGATAGGTATATTTGTCATTATAAAATACAATGCAACAACTGATAAAGACCATAATAGTTTATTTTTTAAACTTATATGTTGTTTTGGATTCCTTACCGCAGGAATATATAACATAATTTGTTCTAATATTTTTCTTATACTCATTAGTATATTAAATAAAAAACTCAATTGTATTAAAATTATATCCGTTTTAAGTATTTTTTTATTATATAAGGTTTAATTTTTAATATTATATACTATTTACATGTATCTACTCGATAAAAAATAAAATTATGAAAAAAATATTTATTTAGTTATTCAAAGATCTCTAGGTTGTACAGTATTTCTTCCATTTGCTACGGCTCTTTCTTCTGCTTCTGCAAGAAGTTCTTCAACTCTATCATCAAGTGCTTCATAAAAGTCCGATGCAACATTTGTTTCTACCGATTCTCTAACTTGTGCTTTAACAATATGATCTGTCATTGTATATTTTACTTGTGTTCGGGTATTAATAAAACTTTCGCCAATTAACCTATAAAACCAATAGATAACTCTTTTGAATAAGTTTTTATAAATTATATTATATTAGTTATATACTATAGTTATATAATATAGAAAAGTTTAAGTATTAATAACTATTAATTCAACATGCGTAAGCTCCTGTGGTGTAGTTCGGCCAATCATCTTGGCCTTTCGAGCCGAGGACAAGGGTTCAAATCCCTTCAGGAGCGTCATTTTTTATAAACAAATAATTTGTAAATATGTTAATACTTTTAGGATTACAGATTATACTAATATATAACTAGAATGATAAATAGAAAACTATACATATTTGTTATAATATTTGTTATAATGATAACGTTTGGAACGCAATCTACTATTGCTGATGAAAATGAAGTACCTGCACCAGAACCTGAATTAACAGATTTTGATGCTGAAATTGAACCTTCAACAGATGAAGATGGAAATATACAAACATCAAGTGGACAAATAATATATGATGTTACTTTAATAGCAGAATCACATCCAAACCAATTGCCTCAATTATATCCATTTAATATTAATTATTATGAAAATGGAAACAGTGTTGGAAATGAAGTTGTTTATATGACGCCAACTCAATCAACTTCATATATACCACAAATTCAAGATGATGAAGAATATATGTTAACAACCGAATTTAAAACAATATTCCAATTTGATCAGGATTCAACACAAAGTCAAGATATAGAATTTAAAATTGAAAGTCGTCATACTGATGATGAACTTATAATTGAAGATAATCCTACTGTAGAAGGAGAATCACCTGCTGGAATTACAACAGATTCTGAAACTATTATAGAAAGAACATTACGTGGGGAACCATCTGAAACATCTGCTGTCTCTAGATACAGAATAAATGATACGGAAGAAAGTAGTCTAGAAGATTTAACAATACCAGCTCCTGAAGATGATTTATCTGGAGAAATTGATGATTTCTCAAATATCAGATCGACAGATAACAGTGCAACAATTGAAGCTGAAGATGATGGTTTTAATATGGTAACTAGAACAAACAGATTACCAAATGATGAACCTCAAACAATAACTATAGGTTATAAATTAATTGACGGAGATATGGAAATAATACCAATTTCACCAAATGGTTCAGAAATAGATCCAAATACAACTTATGAATTACCAGAAGATCCATCAGAAGTTGATGAATGTACAGAAGGAGATCAATATAATTTATGTGTATATACTGTTTCCCAAGAAGAAACTGATAATATAAATAATATGGGAGAATTATACTTAAATTATAAAGGAGATAGTAATATAACAGGTGAATTAATGTGTGAATCAACAATAACAGGTTATACTACTATTAATTCAACATCGTGTGGTGATTTAGATATTGAACCAACACCAGATGTTTCAATTAATTCTTTTGATGCTCGTGAGAATGAAGAAACAGAATGGGAATCTCCAATAGTTGAAGTTGGAGAGAATGAAAATGTTGATTTCAGAACAATAGTTAATTCTAACATACAAGAAGATAATGAATTAAAGTCCGTAATATATGATGAAGATGATATAGATTCATCAGGTTCTACTGCTGATGCAGAACCTATTGTTGAAGAAACATTTACAATGTCTGATTCATCTGAAGAAATTACGAGTATTGATGAAGAAATAGATTTTGATTCGAATTTTAATAATTATATGGTATTTATATGTGAAGAAGATGAAAATGATTGTGATCTAACAAATAATCTAGATTCAGAAGATTTAACAATTCAAATAGAAGGTAGTGGCGGTGATCCTCCAGATTTAGTTATTGATGATCCAATTGGCGTTAAATTAGACTATACGGAAGAAGAAGTTCGAACTGGTACAAGAATTGAAGAAGTAATGGATAGTAATTTAGATGAATCTAGAGATAATGATAATTGGGAAAATGAGGGAATTGTAAATGAAGATTTCACTGGTGAACAGACAGAAACTATTAGATTTGAAAGCGTAACATCTAGTTCAACAGATATAGATGTACTAGAAGAATATGCTAATATAGCAGAAGATAAAAGAAGTAACATAGGTAATAATGAATGGATAGGAAATGAATTAGATATAGAAGGTCTAACAGATTATAATATTAGTTATACTGTTGAAGATGTACATTATGCAGGAGAAGATGCATTTGAAGATGGTTCTGATGGATTTACAAAAGTTGATGGTCCGATAAGAGAAGCAGAAATACCTGATGAATATGAAGAAGAATACTTTAGAACAATTGAATCAGAAAATAATATTTCTAGTCCTGATACAGGATGGTTTATTGATAGAAATGCCGATGATTTATTACAAGAAACAACTGCTGAACTTGAAGTTATTGAACAACATGAAAATCCTTCTGATTGTCTGAATTGCCTTCCTGCAGAAACAATAGATGAAGCTATAGATAGATTAGGTGAAGATAATATAATCGAGACAGAAGATGGTATATGGGAAAAGAAAGGTGAAGCGGAACCTGATGATTTCGTAGAAATAACAGAAGCTGATGATAGATATGAAGAATTTTATTATGATCCAGGAGAATCTTGGACCTTAGTATTCGAAACCGATGATAGTTCTGAACCTGATGTGTATAGAACTACAGAATCAGAATCAATTAGTGTATATGAATGGGTTAGAGAACAGAATGTTAATGAAGTAAAACATAATAGACCTGTTACAGATAATGTTTATAAATGGGAAGAAAGAAAATATGATATAGAATTTGAATTTACATCAGATTTAGAAAATGAAGATCTTTACAGGTGGGAAAAACCAACTTATTCAACCACAACAAATTATGAACCTGAAATAGAATATTTTGATCTAAGTGATTCATCTCCCAATGATGGTGAAATAGATAGTTATTCTATAAATCTTAAAGGAGATAATAATGTTGTCGTTGATTGGAAAAATGAAATTCACCTTCAAGCTCCCGAAGATAGATCATGTTCACAATTAGGTGATAATTATTCAGAAAATACCGTTGAATTTGGTATGACAGAAACAGGACAAGGTTTTGTAGATATATGTGAATCAGATGATACAGATGAAACACAAATAATAAGAGTTGGACAATATTATACAGATCCAGGTGAATTTGAACATGATATAACTATGACAAGTGAAGATGGAGATTCAACAACAGAAACAGCATTGGTTGATGTAAGAGGTGAAGATAAACCAGCTAACATACCAGAAGTTGATTTTGATGTTAATGCAATTAATGAGCAAATAGATTATAATTCAGAAAATGCTGTATTTGATATTGATATTGAATCAGATACAGATTATGTTGAAGATGATTGGTGGATATCAGTAGAACCTGCTGATGAATTTAGTACACAAGAAACTTGTATATCTGGATTTGAAGAAACAACAGAATATGAATTTATTAGAGAAAGTGATACATCTCAAGTTGATAGAGAAATTGTTAATTGTGAAGCTATGGAAGAAACAGATGAAGATGATTTCCAATTAAAAGAAAGAGAGGTTAGAACAGAATTCACAGAAGTTGAAGGAGGCGTATATGATACCTGTGAAGATATACCTACACATTCAGAAGAAGGTACGCATTCAGGATATCAATCTGAAGAATTAGATGATGGTGAAGTAAATTGTGTATTACAAGATACAGATGATCCTGGTCCAACTGGATTTGAATTTATAACTCAAGAACAAACGGTTAACGGTGAAGAACTTCAATATCAAGATCTACCAAGAGGTTCAGTTAGAGAATGTTCTGGTACATTAATAGAAGAAAATGAATCTTACAAATGTGAATATGATGATGAAACAATAGAATTCGCAAATATTGATGAAGGTAATTGGTCTATAAATTCAACAAATCTAGATATTGATTCTTATGAAACTTCACAAATAGTATGGAATGAAAATAATGTGTATGAATCTAATGAACAAAGAACCGTTCATGTAAATCCAAGAGCTAATTCAAAAATACAACCAACAGGTGAAGATTCATCTCAAGAATTTACATTTACATTAGAATCTGATAATGATAATATATCTGAAAAAGAAGAAACTGTTGATGTTCAATTATGTGAAGCACAACAAGGTAGTAGTATTTTAAAAACTCAACAAGGATCTAATGAATGTTCTGAGTTTGATACGATATTTAATGATATACCAGATATGCACGAAAATGGAGAACCACTCATACCAAATAATGAGTTTGATGAAACATATGTTTCTCTTAATGATGTTTGTCCCTATACGCAAAAATTCCCACGTTCATCTGATGAATTAGAACCTATTGATATTAGTCATTTAGATACAGTTTCAGATGTTGAAACATACGTAGAAAATGAATTAAGATCTCATTATGCAGGAATTAATGATCCATGTGGGAGTGAAGGAGATGAAAGTGAAAATTATGATTTAACGTTAAAAGCATATGATTATGAAACAGAAGAACCAATTAATGCAACATATACTGTTGACGAAAATACTCAAGAAGGAGAAGAAACAACGTTTACATTACCAGAAGGTGAACATGACGTTGAAATAGCTGCAACAGGTTATGAAACAGAAACATTCACGCAGAATATAGAATCTGATATAACACAAGAAGTATATCTTACGGAAGATAGTGAAGAAACGGGTCCATATGATATTGATATTAATCTTATAGATGAAGATTCAAATGAATTAATAGATGAAAATGATAATCCAATCGTAGAATTGGAATTACAAGAAGATGATGAAAACATAGAATTAGAAGGTAATGAAGTTAATTATGAAGATATAGATAGTCAAGATATTAATATTATAGCTAATGCAGATGATTATTATGAAAAAGAATCAATGTTAAATCTAAATTCAGATACGGAACTTAATATAGAATTAGAAGAAGAAGAAGGTGATGATAGAAGTAGTAGAGGTAGTTCAGGTTCAGAAATTACAGAAGATGAACCTGATTTAGTATATAATGTAGATGTTATGGATCTTGAAGGTCCAGAAGAACAGAGGAATACAAGAATAGTTACAAATGAACATTTATCACATATAGATGACAATTCTGTACAATCAGAATATTCTGAACAAGGAGATCAGAGAGGTTTAAGATTAGGGTATCCAGTAATGAATAATCCTAAGTATGAAGATGAAGATGGTGAAGAATTTGGTCTTAATTCAAATCTTATAGCTCATTATCCATTAGATCATAATCCAGATATTCAACCCGTAGGTGATTATTGGAACGAGCAAAACAATTATAAAATTCAAGACGCTTTCGTTCCATTAACAGATAATCTAGAATCATATACAGATATATCGGAAGGTTCTTATAATGAATCAGATCAAGTTTTCAATGGTATATTTTGGTATGGAGCTGATTGTGTAGATGATCTTATTAGTTCACGTAACAATAATGAATTTTGTAATGAATTATACACAGATAAAGATAAATTAACGTCAGATCAAGCTAAAGAAATAATAGAAAATAATGAATATAGATATATACAAGGTTATGAAAGAACAGAAGAAGGCGTAGATGAAATTATTGAAGATATTAGTATAATAGGAAATGAAGCAAACTATTTACCCGTTCCAGCAGATAGACAAATATTAGAACATGATGAAAATGAAACAGATGAAATACTTGAACAAGAAAATAATGTTTATACTTCAGATGGTATATTTGGAGGTTCTGCATTTAATCTTGATCAATCAGCATTTATATTATTATCACCGAATTGTGAAGTAGATGATTCTGATTGGATTGAAGAAGGGGGTGAATCATTATGGGAAATATGTGAATCATCTGGTGATTTAGAAGATGTTAACGAGCCAAGTTCACCAGCTTCAGGAGGTGGTGAAGGAGCTAAATATAATAGCTTAAGTTCAGAAATATCTGATATGGAAAATGGTTATACGATTTCATTTTGGTATAATCCAGATAATACTAATACAGATGAAATTAATAGAAATTCAGAATCCATTCTTTCAATTTCAAATGATATAGATACAAACTCTGGAGATCCAGATAATAATAATTGGTATGATGATATTCATACAAGTTTTCAATTAAATCAATTAGAAAATGTTAGAGATGAGTGTGATTCAGATTCTGTAGATACAATTATTGGTTGGCAAGCAAATTGTCCTTCACATAGTGATAGTGAATTTGGTGATGACCCACAGCAAGATAATGAAAACTTATATAGTCAATTTGAACACAGAAATAGAATATTGAATGATAATTGGAATCATATTGCAGTAACATATGAAGGAGGTCTATTAAATACCTGGAAAAATGGTGAACTTAGAGGAACAAGTACATTTATTAATAATTCAATTTATTTACCTCAATATAATTTTAAAGATACGTATGGAGATGCAGATTCATTAACGGGAGAATCAGATAATTTACATGAAATATTTGAAGATGGTTCTAATGATCCAAAGATAAGTGATATAGATTATTGGGATACATCATACGATATTGGAAATATTCATCCTGAAAGTTCTATTTCATTGGGTGGAAAATTCTATGCTCCATATGATGATGGAATTCCAATGTTTGAAACACCTTCAGAAGGAAAAATAGATGAAATAAGAGTATATGATAAAGCTTTAAGACCTGAAATGATAGGCGAATTATCATATCAAGATATAAATCATGCATCATTCAGGGATGAAACAGGTCAATTTGATGATATAGAATATAGTATAGATTCTAAATCTGGATCAGGATTAGATTCAACATACAAAGGAGAATTCAGATCAGATAAAATTAAATTATCGGACGTTGAAGTTATAAACAATATTGAACAAGAAAAAGAATATTTAAGTCAAGAAAATGAATATAGAATTAATATAAATGGTTCATTAGGAGATCCATTTGAAGCTAACAATATTTATATGGATGTTATACCTTGTAATGAAAATAATTGTAATGAAGATAATTCAGAATCTGTAAGTGTAAAACAGGAAAATGATTTAGAAGATAATATAATTAGATTCGATGATATAGAATTTGAAGAATATGATAGTTTACAATTTGATTTTGAATTAGAATCATTTAATATAGAAGTATCACCTATTATAGAGAATATTGAAATAGAAACTTCACCGAATTTTTCATATGAATCATGTGAAGCATTTAGAGAAGAAAATTCAGGTGTTTCAGGTACTACACAAGAAGTTAGTATACTTAATGAAGAGAAAGATAATTCTTTTGATAGATTGTGTGAATTTGAAACAGAAGGAGAGAGTTGGCAATTATTCAATTGGGTAGAAGAAAATACACGTGAAGGTATGGAAACATCTAATAAAGATATAAAAGAAAGTGAATGTGGATTAAACCAAGCGAATTGTTTTGGTGAAGCAGAACTACCAGATAAAGAAGACACTAAAATAATGGTTAAAGCAATTGATGATAATGAAATAGTTGATAGAGGTATATATAATCTAAATTCAGAACAAAATCAACAATTTTATGAAGAAGCTGAAGAATCTGAAATAGTTCAGGAAATATATGATTATTTCACAATGAATATATCTCCTGATGGTACTGAATTAAATATTACAGATGATAATTACGGTATACATGTATTAGGACCTTCAAGTTCAGATTATGATGGTGAGAAAGCAAACCGTGTTGAACATTTAATAGAAGAAGAACATAATTTAACAATTCCTCATGTATTTAATGTTATAGATGAAAACCAAGAAGATTATGATATGAGAATAAATACGCAAGAAGTTACAGATGAAGATGATTATTTTGTAACAGATGTTCAATGTCTTGGACAAGATGTAGACTCTTGTGAATTCTATTACACAGATAATTCTGATTAATTAAATATAAAAACTTTAATATTTCTTAACTATTTAATTAAGTTAAATCACGTTATTATATAGATATAAACCAAAAGCTATTTATACGGTATTATGGTGGTGTTAGATATGGCGCAAAATACTACACAGAAGAAGGCCAAAAGTGGAATCAAATACGAATGTCCAATCTGTAGCGTATCATATACGCAAGAAGAATTTGTTAGAGCACATATTGCTCTATCAACAGATGAAAACCATAAAAATAAACATGGTTTCATGCCAGAAGATACTATTAGAGTCGTAGATGATTCAGAATTAATTAATGAAGTTAGTGGTGATGGAAAATATCCACAAAAAATTTCTACGGAAAAATTACCTAATGATTTAACAGTTGTAGAAAAAACCGTTCTAAAAACAACAATTGAAAATTTGAACTTTACAAATTATTCAGAATTAGTTCGAAAAGTCAATGAAGAACTTGAATCAAATAATATTGAAACAAAATCATACACGTTTATTGTAGAATTCATTAAAGAATTTCTAATGTTAGAAGATACATATAGACCTGTAAATAATAATACTATGAACGCAGAAAAAATAGATAGTAAAGAAAGAGAAGTCTTACTAGTATATAAAGAAGATCCAAGTTTAACCCCAAGTAAATTAGCAGAGAAGATCGAAGGTGTTGATAGTAGTTCCGTTGTAAAAGTTCTAGAAAAGCATGAAGAATTATTAGACAATATGAGTAATGAAAGTGTATCAGAAGAAACAGAAAATAAGAAAAGTGAATTAGAAAAAGGTATTGAATCTTCATTTTATGATGACTATGATTTAACACCTAAGCAAAAGCGCGTTATTGAGTATATTGCAAGGAATCCAAATGCAACGAATAGAGAAGCTTCAAAACCCGAGGCTGGAGATTGTGCAATTTCGTATCCGTCTAGAATTCGTGACGTATATTCGGATATTATTATTGAACGATTAAAAGATCTAGGTAAAGATCTTTCTGAATTTGAAGATAGTAAATTACGAAGAGAAAAGAAAAGAGCAAATAGTTTTGAAGAATTGAAATATAAACAGAAAAAAATTATTGAACGGTTATCTCAAGAAGATGATCCATTAAATCCTGATTCTTCTTTAAGAGATATGTTAGATGACATTGATATTGATACATATCCTGCCTATTTGTCAGATGTTAAAGATAAATATGGACATCTAGCTATGAAATTAAAAGAAGAAAGAAAAGATACAATCAATAGAGAAGATAAAAGTATCGTTATTAAAGGTTTAAAAACCATCAGAGGCGTAACAGATGAATTTGCAAAACAAATAGCAGATGAGTATAATATCTCTTCAAAAGATGAATTTAAACAGTTACTAATCGAAAAACCAGAATTGTTAGATAAATTATCATTAAATAATAAGAATAAAATTATGAATAGTTTAGATATCGAACAAGAAATTGAAACTAATAAGGTTGAAAAAATGTCAGAAGAAACAGAAGAAGAAACACTAGAAAGTTTATTAGATTATGTTAAAGAACAAAAAGAATTAGCAAGCCTTGAAGTAGAATATTCGGATTCAAATGATTCTGCTGCTGCAAGACGCTCGTTAGCAGAAGAAATTGAACAAAGAATTGTTAATATAGTAGAACCTACAAATGAAAAAGTCATGGTTGAAATGTAAGTATTAAATTATAACTTAAAAACGGTATTTATAGTGAGTTAGACAATTGAAATTGTATTAAATTAGGCTTCTTATTAGTTTTCCATTAGATACAGCATTTGCTATTTTATAAAATGGATATGCTGTTATAAAACCTCCTAATAGGCCAGATAAAATTGATAAAGATGAAAATAATGTAAAATCATAACATGTCCAAAATTGATCTTCTAATTGATTTGTTATATCTGTTTGACCTGTTGTTTCAGATGCTTCTTGAGGGTCAGCTTGAAAACCTCCTAACATGTCTGACATTATTTGCATACCACATAATGTTGTTGTCATTAACAACATAGTTATAATCATACCGATAATAAATCCTATTAAAGCAATACCATAAATAAATAAACTAGATATAGTACCTGGTAATCTGCCGAATAATTTTATATTTAATTGTTCTATAGAACTTTTTTCTTGTTCTTCATCTATTTTTTCTTTATTATGTTTTTCGTAAATACTATCTTTTTCAGATTTTTTATCTTTAGACATTATTTATTAATTATTATTTATATAATATATAATTTTGTATGAACCAAAATACCAATAAATTTATTGTCTAAGATATTAAATATAGTATTAGATGACTATAGTAACAGAATTAAAACAAAAATTTTCATCTTTTATAGATATATTTGATGATCAAAAACCGAAAAGAATTGGTATATATGGCCCACCAAATACAGGTAAAAGTACATTGGCAAATCGAATATCTAAAGATTGGACAGATGAACCATTAGGAACAGAATGTGAAGTACCACATGAAACGCGGAGAGCAAAAAAGAAATCAAACGTAGAAATAGAACATAATGGTAAAAAAGTAAATATTGATATTGTAGATACTCCTGGCGTAGCTACAGAAGTAGATGCAGATGAATTTCAGGAATATGGTCTTGATAGTGAATCATCGGAAAGAAGAGCAAAAGAAGCAACAGATGGAATAGCTGATGCTATGAAATGGTTAAAAAGAGATATTGATGGCGTTATATATATGATGGATTCTACAGAAGATCCATTTACACAAGTTAATATGATGGTCATAGGAATTATAGAAAATAAAGATATTCCTGTATTAGTATTAGCTAACAAAATTGATAAAGTTGAATCGAAACCTGAAACTATAGCTGACGCGTATCCACAACATAAAACGATTCCTGTATCTGCTAAGGAAGGAGATAATATGGATGAAGTATATAAAAATATTGCGGAAACATTTGGGTGATTATTATGACAGGTAACAATAACAATAATGGTGTTCGCGTTGATTTAATGAGAAAATCTACATTAGATGATATGGCATCTACAGAGAAAATTAGATATATCATAGATAGAATTAGAAGTGATCATGTAATTATTTTAGAAAGCGGTTTATCTCCAGATGAACAATCTGAATTGATACAAATAACAATGGGTGAAATTGACCAAGATGAATTTAAAGGTATTGAAATTGAATCGTACCCGAGAGATAATTCACAAGATAATTCTAATAATGGATTTCTTGGTAGAATGATGAATAGATCAAAAGACGATGACGATAATGAATTAACAGTTATTGGTCCTGCTGAGAAAATGGAAACAATACATAAAGATGAAAACGAAATAAATACAATAATAAATATGTGATATTATATGCCTCATAGATGCACTCAATGCGGTACATGTATATCAAATGGTTCAGAAGAACTATTAGAGGGTTGTCCAGATTGTGATAATAGATCATGGGAATTAGTAAAAGAAAACAGTGATAATAAAAATAAACGGAAAAATAATGTAAAAGAAGATGAATCTCAATATGAAGCTAGAACTAAAACAATAGATAAAAATATATTAACAGATTCATCAAGTAAAGATAAATCATATACAAATAATAAAACAGATAATTTAGATTCTATTACAGATGTTAATAAGATACAAAAAGAATTAAATAATCAATATAGTGGAATAGATGTTATAAAAAGTGGAACATATAAAATAAATTTAACAGCATTATATCGTGGAGGTAGAAAAATTATTGAAGTTGATGAAGATGGAACATATAAAATATCAATTGAAAATGAATAGTATAAATATTTTTACGTTATAAAAACATTATTTATTAATAATGGAAGAAATTATTAAAATAATTAGTACAATTTTAATTTTTATATTTAGTATAAGTTTATTTAATACTAATCACAAACATAAATTACAAACTTTAGGCTGGTTTTTAACAAGTATAATATCTCTATTATTTGTACCTTACTTATGGTTTGAACAACAATCAATTGTTCAATCATTATTTGCATTAATTGGATTTTTCTTTCTCATATATATTGTGTATCTTCATATTAAAAAAGATATACTATTAGTAAGATCTTCAATAATTGTACTATTATCTGGATATATATTATTAGTAGTTTATAGTATACCTAGTGTTTATTGGTTTTTAATAGATATAGTAGCTATTCATACACAATATGTATTAGAATTTATTGGTTATAATCCAGAATTAGAAAGAACATCAGGTGGAACTTTAATAATATTTAGTGAAATGGAACCTACACTTAAAACAAGATTAGTTATTGCATGTACAGGAATAGGAAGTATGGCATTATTTACGGCATTTGCATTTTCATTAGATACATCTATAAAAAAGAAATTATTTATAAGTTTTATATCTATATTAGTTATTTATATTTTAAATATTTTGAGGAATACTTTTATAGCAGCAGCATATGGAGATCAATGGTTTCATATATATCCAGAATATGTAGGATTAATATTTGGTAGAAGTGATCATTGGGTATCTTATTATATTGCAGATATGGTTATATCACAAACATTAGCTGTTTTTGTATTGATTGGTTTAGTAGCTATTATAATTAAATTATTACCTGATGATTCCGAATTAGTAACAGAGTGGTATGAATTATATACTTATATAAGTAATTATTATAATAATTTACTATAAATAAATAGTAATTAAATTAAAAATTATCAAAACAAATATAGCCTTTGTATATATAGTTAATTATATGAATAGTAATCCTTATGAAATAACGTTATATTGTAATGACTGTGAACACATGTTTGATATTAATTTATTTGATCCAAATACAAAATTAGAAAAAACAATAAGATCAAGAGTTGGGGAAATAGAATTATATACAGAACAAGACTTGCGAGACAATATTTCTGAAATATTATTTAAAGATATGTCTATAAAATGTCCTGCTTGTGCTCAAACAGGAAGTTTAGAAGTTCGTAATGAAAACGAGAAACCAATGTTTTAAAATTATTATTCTAAGATGTATTTAATCTTTGTACTACATCAATTGTTATAATTATATCATGCGTTGATAATACCCATTTATATGGTATTACAACACCTTTATCAGAACTATTTTTTATATTTCTTAATACAGGATTTATATCTACAAGAGCTATACCTTTTGTTTTGCACGATTCAAAATCTACTTGAACGTCATCTACTTTTCCAAGATAAACACCATTTTTCGTATAAACTTTTAATCCAATAATATCACTTGTTGTTGATGGTCTTGAAAGACTATCTGACAACTTATTTGTTTTAGCTACAGACATATACATTATATAATCAAATATCAATAATAATAAAACTATAGGTAATTACTCAAATCATCTCCCCAAAATGAATCCAATTTTTGTTTAACATCATTTGGTTTAAGAACTTCCATTTCATCAATTTCATATTCACTTAAATACTGTTGAACACTATCCCAATTAGATTGCGTCGTATATCTAGAATCAATAAGTATTCTTGTACCTACATCTTCATTTGTTCTTATAACTCTACCCATAGCTTGTCTTGTTTTTCTTACAGCAGGAATTGTAAATGCTAAATCAAATCCTGTCGTGTTTTTTAGTTCATTATCAAAAAGTTCCTCATAAGCTGCTTTTATAGCTTGTTTATGATCTGAACGTGTATTTTCTATTGGTACGCCACATACAATAACATTAGATAATTTATCTCCTTTGTAATCTATTCCTTCTATTAAGGTTCCATATGCACTCGTCACTAGGATACCATTATTTAATCGGAAAAATTTATTTTTTAAATCCATTGTTTCTGAATGATCTAATTCTTTAGAATTAGAATCTATCAATACTTTATTGCTAGGTACTTGTCTTGAGTTTTTAATCAATTTACCAATCCATTTAGCTTCATTATATGAAGGCATACAAATTAAAGAATTACCATCTGTTGATTCAATTATATCAAATATAAGATTTTTGTATGATTTTCTTGTTTGATTTTTTGTGTTTGGTTGTGAACCTATAAATGGGGATTTTTTATTGTTGTATTTAAAAGATTCTATATCAACACCTATTGTTTTTCTATTTTTAATCGGAAAATTAAGACCAAAAGTGCATTTATATACAGGGCGTTTTGATAATTCATCACTATTTTCATCTTTACTATCATCTAATTTTGATATACCAGTTGTGTAGTGATAAATATCTAATGGTTCTAATGTAGCACTCATTAATACGCTAGAATGAAATACAGATAAAACTTGAGCTATATAGTCTCTAGGTATACAGTTATTTATTGTTAGTTTACAAATATATTTGTCTTGCCAATCATATAATAAATCATTTTTTGAATCAATTTTAAACCTATCATCCATTTCAATTGATCGATAGTATTTAATATGATCTTTAGAATTCCAATTATATAGTAATTTTCCAACAGTATATGAATGCGTTGTACAATTTTCGTTAATTAAACCACGTATTTCTTTTATTGTTGAACCATATTCTAATCCATTTTCTAATTCTTTTAAATCACCACCTAATTGTAAAAGGTCTGAAATATTATCTGATTTTGGATTTGTTGGATCTCTTAATTGAATAGATCGATTTTTATCAATTGGTTTATTTTTATCAACCATTTTAGCACATATATTCATCATTTTATCTAGAATATCAATCCAATTTTCTAAATCTTTTATACTTATATCTTCTTCATCTAATATATTATAAGCCATTTTATTAAATTCTTTAATTTGTTTTCTATTATTTATAATACTATTAGATCCAATTACAATTAATTCATCGTCTATATCTTCTATGTCTTTTTTATCTTTATATGTTTCAGCGAGCAATTTTATTTCTTTTATTTCTTTTTTAGACTTATTTATAGTTTCAACAGATACATCTTCTGTTAGGAAATCTCTTACGCGTGGAACAATATTGTGTGCTTCATCAAAAATTGCGGCTGTAGATTCGTCAAGTATTGAAACTGTAAACTTATCTGCTGTTAAAGGATGGAATATATGATTGTAATTACCTATTATAACGTCGAAATGTTTTAATGATATTCTCATTATAGAATGCGGACAGTATCCTGTTTTAATGCATATATCTCTAATATCTTCAGGTTCTAATAATCCACATCTTGATGGATTAAAAGGAATAACTTCAGAGCTATTATCTTTGTCAGAATCATATTCTGCCATATATTTTGCATAATATGGGTCATATTTTTTACCATTAATACTTGGTATTTTATCGGGTGAATATGCATATCCAGATACAACAGATTCTTTTTCAGCTTCTTCGCATAAATAATCATAAGATAAATCTAATTTTTCTACAATTTTTCTAGTATTTTCCCTAAGATTATCTATTTTTTGATATGAATTATCTGATATAAGTCCTTGGTGAACATATGGATGTATATCAGATAATCCAATAAGTGTTAGTGCATTAATTTTATCTTTATTTTTTTCTATATTTTTGTTAATTTTTTCTACTTCGTCTTGAAATGCTACCATTTGTTGTTTTACATTTGTAACAATCAAAACACGTGAAATATCATTTTTATCATTTTTTATGTCATTTAAATATGGTGTAATAGCTGTTAAGGTCTTACCTGTACCACAAGCTCCTTCCATAGTTACGATACCATTATTTTCTATAGACTTTTTAACGATTTCCATTCCCTTTTTCTGTGAATCTCTTGGTTTATCATATGGAAAATACCCTAATACGTTGTTAACTTTTTGCATTATAGCTATTTTAGTTAAACAAGATTAAAAAACTTTGGAATTGATTAAAACCAGATATATATTATATCTGATCATAGTTTTTAATATAAATTTTCCGTCGAAATATATTTACGTGAATAATACAATATACAGTATAGATATATGAAGACAAATTATAAAAATACAGGAATTATGAATGAATTTAAAAACTTTTTATCTGAAAATTATGAGCAAGATGTTAATAATTTAAATAAATTTAATAGAGGAATTCAAGTTGATTATAAAAAATTAAAAGAATATGATCAGAATGAAAACACAGATTTATCTGAAATATTAGCAGATAATCCTGATAAATTATTATATAACGGTAGAAAAGCTATCGAGAATATGAATGATGACGTTGATAAACCACATATTTTATTTTCAAATTATGATGCACATGAAACAAAAATCAGAGATTTAAGAGATGTTCACTTGGGAACAATGATTAAATTAGATGGAAAAATAGCACAAGAAAGTAGCAGTTCTCCTAAAGCAGATATTGCTGTATTTAGTTGTAATAGTTGTCAAACAAATATAAGAGTACCACAACCATTAGATTATGAATTACATTATCCACGCCAATGTACAAATGACGATTGTAATGTTTCATCAAATAGAAGTTTTAATCTGAGAGTTGGTATGTCAACAAAAATTAATTTCAAAAGAGTTGAGTTACAAGAACCACAAGAAGAATTAAAAGGAGGTGGTAATCCACAAACAATAACAGTTATGACAAAAGGTGAGATGGCTACTAATATACAACCTGGAGATAGAGTGACAATAACGGGAATATATAGAGCAGCAGATCAAGGGGATAGCAGTGTTTTTAGAACTTATTTAGAAGGTAATAATATTAAAGTTGAAGAAAAAGATTTTGATGATCTTGATTTAAACAAACAAGAAAAAGAAACCATTATAGAATTATCTAAACAAGATGATATATATGAAAAATTGACGGATAGTTTTGCCCCGTCTATACATGGACTGCGAACGGAGAAAAAATCTATTGTGTTTCAATTATTTGGTGGCGTAAGAAAAACAAAATTAAATTCTACATTAAGAGGTGATATACATATTTTATTTGTTGGAGATCCAGGAACGGGGAAAACTATAGATAAAGATGCAATTATAAGATTAGAAGACGGAAGTAAGATAACAATTGAAGAATTTGTTGAAGAATATTTAAATGATCCTAAAAAAGATGATAACGGTGATTATATACAAGAATTATCGAATGAAGTTAAAGTTTTAGCTATGAATAAAGATGGTGAAATTGAACCAAAAAATGTTGAAGCTGTTTGGAAAAAAAGAGTTACAGATAAAGTATATGAAATAACATTAGAGAATGGTAATACAATTAAAACTTCAGGAACACATCCATTATTTACAACAGATGGAAATGCTCATATTGTTCATAAAAAGATTAAAGACTTGCAAAATAATGAATTTATTGCAATTCCAAGAGAGTATAATAATGTAAAAGAAAGTAATTATATACCTGATGTTAATAACGTTATAAAAGAAACATATGATATATTAGATGTTGATAAAGATATTATATCTTTACCAAATGATATTATAACAGATATATTAAATGATGATAAAATACCAACAATTAAGGAACTTAAAACTATTATTAATGGATTAGTATTAGAATTAGGAAACATTAAGACTATTAAGGAATTAAGAGAAAATTATGGGTCTTTAACAGATGTATTGAAGTATAAAGAGTCATATGATTTTGATGATAATGATAGTATAAAAACGGCTCATGAAAATTTAATTAGATTAGAATCTTTAGCTTGGGGAGATATTAGCTGGTCTAAAATTAATTCTATTGAAAAAGTTGATTATGAATCGGATTGGATGTATGATTTACAAGTTGAAGATACGCATAATTATATTTCAAATGATATAATGTCACATAATTCACAATTATTAAGATATGCTTCAAAAATTGCGCCAAGAAGTGTTATGACAAATGGAAAAGGTTCTTCTGAAGCAGGTCTTACGGCCTCTGCTGTCAGAGATTCTACATTTAAAGGTGAAGAAAAATGGACTCTTAAAGCTGGTGCATTAGTTTTAGCTGACAAAGGTATCGCTTGTGTTGACGAATTAGATAAAATGGATGAAGCAGATAGAAGTGCAATGCACGAAGGATTAGAACAACAAACCGTAAGTATTAATAAAGCAGGTATAAATTCAACGCTAAAATCAAGATGTTCTCTACTTTCAGCAGCCAATCCAAGTAAAGGTAGATGGGATAATTTTGAACCAATACCAGAACAAATTGATTTAGACCCTGCTTTAATATCACGATTTGATTTAATATTTGCTCCTGAAGATAATCCAACAGAATCGAAAGATAAAAAGATAACATCTACAATATTAGATACAAATAAAAGAGGTCAACAATTAGAAGCTAATTTACAACCAGATCATAAAACAGCTTCTGTTGAACCTGATATTAAACCAGATTTATTTAGAAAATATATTGCATATGCTAGAAAAAATTGTTTCCCTGTTTTAACAGATGAATCAGAAAAACTAATAAAAGAATTCTTCGTTGATTTCAGGATTGAAAACTCTGAAGTTAATGACGAAAAAGCTATTCCTGTCACGTTAAGAAAAATGCAAGGTATTGTTCGGCTTTCTGAAGCTGCTGCAAGAATTCAATTAAGCGATACTATTGAAAAACATCATGCTGAAGAAGCTATAAATCTTGTATTGGCGTCTCTAAAAGATGTTGGATATGATGAAGAAACAGGTAAATTTGATATAGATAAAGTTGAAAATAATCAATCTGCTAGTCAAAGAGAAACGGCAAATCAAATACTAAAATTTATTGAAACAATTGCAGAAGATGATAAAGAATATAAAGATAATAATGGTGCTTCTAAAGAATTAATTATAAAAACATTAGTTGATAAAGGATATGATAAAGATAAAGTTGAACATCGGATTACAAAATTATCTACGGTAGGTAAAATATATAAGAATAAAGATGATGAATATTGCCCTATGTGATAGGTAAATATTTCCAATATAAAACAGTATTATTTTCAGGTATGTAAGTATTAATATTTTCATTATATTCTTCATTTAAATATATTAAAGCTTCTCTTTCTGTTAAATCTAATTTGTTTTTATTGGTAGAAACAAAATTATTAAAAGATGTTGTTCCGTCAATAGAATAATTTCTCAAACTTTTATTTTTAGGAATATGAAAACTGTTATTATAATCGTTAAAATAGAAACAATAGTATTTTTTATTATTAATATAGTGTAATTCAACCTTGTCTGTTTTATTTTTTAATTTGTCTAATATACTATATTTTAATTTATATAAATATTTATATCTTAAACTATTGATTGAATTACTATTTTTATATTGCTTTGCTTTTTTATTAATAACGTATAAAGATTTAATTGTTTTATTCATAATTATAATTTATATTTTTTATTTATTAAATTGTATGTTCTTTTTGGGTAATATATAAATACTTTAAATAATAATATTAAAATATGGCTAGAAATAGAACTGCTAATGATAATTGGAAGGATTACTTGGATTTAAACAAATATATTAGAGTTATTAGATTATGTAAAACACCAGATCTTAGAGAGTTTTTAGATGTTTCAAAAGTAACGGCTCCAGGTATAGCATTTGTAGGATTAATAGGTTATGTTGTTTTTTATTTAATGAGTTTTCTACCTATATAAATATTTCTTTATGTAGGTATCTATCTATATGTCAATATATTTATTATAAATGAATTTATAATTATAATATAGTATGACAGATTATGAATTTAAAATTAATAATATTGTTGGAACAGGAGAATTAACGGTTGAATGTGAAACTGATAAACTTGCAGAAGGATTTGTTGAGACTTATGATATGTCTTATTTTAAATCTAAAGAAGAAGCAGAAGAAGCAAAAGAAAATGGATTAGAAGGAAGTTACGTATGGGAACTTGAAGGAGATCAACCAGGATTATACTATGAAGTTGATGGAGATGAAGGACCACAAATAACAATTCATGAATCGGGTAGTTATACAATACGGGCAGATACAGAAGAAGAATTATATGATACAAGAAATAGATTAATAGATGAATTAACCGAAGTAGGTTTATTAAAAGTAACAACTAACTATGAAGAAACAAAATTTGAAGTTAATAATGTTGTAGGTTTAGCATCATTAGACGAGTATTTAAAATTAGAGGCATTATCTATGGCATTTCCTGAACATACGAGTTATGAACCAGAACAATTTCCTGCCCTTCATTTCAATAAACCTCGTTATTCTGGAACATTTTTAATTTATTCAGAAGGTAAAATTATTTCTACGGGTTCGAGTTCTGTTGAACGTGCAAAAGAAGATGTTGATGAATTAATAAATGAATTATTAGATTGGCTTAAAATGATTTAATTATATTTTTTTCTAAATATATTATAAATATTATTTGCTTTTTTATCACCAATATCATCAATTTGTTTTAATTCATCTTTAGATGCATTAACTATATTTTTAATAGATCCAAAATGTTCTAATAAATTCATTGCATTTTTTGGACCAATATTTTCAACACTACTTACGATATATTCTTGTTGTTGTTTTAGTGTTTTTGTTTCTTTTTTTCCATGTGGATTTATAGTTTTATTTTTTTCTTTATCTTCTTGTTCTTTTTTAGCTAAATATGTTAAATAATCTGATGTATCTTGTTCATTTATTGTATTATGTATTTCTATACCAAAATCATATTTTATTGAATATAATGCGCCATAAATAGCATTTTTATGTATATTACCAGAATATAATTCTCCTCTGTCACCTTCTAATATTAAAATAGGTTTATCATAAGAATTTGATAAATCTTTAAATTGTTTAAATGAACGTTCTCCTGTAATTGTATCTTTAAAATCAGTTATAGATTTTCTTTCAATAGCGCATTCATTACTAACAATATAATCACCAACTTCAAGATTTTTGGGTGATTGTAAATCGATATTATCATTAACATCTAATTTTCTTACAATACTTGATTGCATTTCACGATTATCTGGTATAATAGTATATTTATTATTTTCCGTATCAAAACTATCCGTATCTTGTATATCTGACAACTTTAATTGTTTTGATTTTAATTTTTCATTTATTTCTTTTTCAAGATTTGTTATTTCTTGTAAATTTTTAACATCATTTTCCATATTATTTTGACTATTTTTAGATTTATAATAAAAACCTACATCTCTTGTATCGTTTGCTATTAATATAGTAACTTTACCTTTAGATGTTCTTCCTGTTCTTCCTTGTCTTTGTATTTTTTCTATACCTCTTGTTACAGGTTCATAAAATACAACTAAATCAACTTGTGGTATATCTAATCCTTCTTCTCCAACCTGCGTAGATACTAGTACTTCATATTCATTATTTGAGAATTTTTCAATTTCTCTTTGTTGTTCTGACTGTTTCATACCTTTACTTTTTCCTGAATCAGATTGACCTACTAATCTTCCAACTTCAAAATCATCAGATAAATAATCAATAATTATACTTACAGTGTCTCTTGACTTAGTAAATACTAAAGCTTTACCATTATCTAATTTTACGCTATGTACTAATTCTGATTTTAAAGCTATTAATTTATCAAAATCTTCATCGATATTTTTCGCTTTTTCTACGCTTTTTTGGATTTTAGGATTAGATATAATTCTTTGAACAGCCTTGCTACTATCTTGCTCTTTTGCTTCATTTTCTAATCTATTATAATATTCTATAAATGATTTATGCCCTTGCGTTTCAATTCTTTCAATAGCTTGTTTTAATTTCATTGATTCTGCCCATAAACTCATTGCTTTATATGCACCACTATCTCCTTTTTGCATTTCTTTTTGTATTTTACCTCTATCTCTATTCATCTGCGTTGTAGAAAGATCTTTTCTAGCTGAATTTATATATCCTTCTTCTTTTAATGTAACTAAATTATCTTTAAATATTTCTTGTATTGTATCTCTTATTTCTAATACATCTTCATTTATATCTATAAACCGAGGTTTAATCTTTGTATCATGAATATATTTAGAAACCATTTCATTATCTTCCGTCAAAACTTCAATTGATGAAACATTTATATTATCACAGACTGTTAATATATCTTCTTTTGTCTCTCCTGGAGATGCTGATAATCCTGTAATTAACTCATTTTTGCTTTGTTCAACATATTTATCAGCGATATATCCATATGGATATTCACCCATTGCTTTATGACTTTCATCAAATGTTAAATGAGAAACATTTTCTAATGAAATTCTATTATTAATAAGATCATTTTGAATTACTTGTGGTGTAGCTATAACTACAGAAGGTTTATCGTTCCAAATTTGTTCTCTTTCTTCTGGTCTTATATCTCCAGAAAATTCAATAATTTGTGAATCAGATATATCTAAAAACTTTTGGTATGTTTTCTTATGTTGTTTTACAAGTGGTTTAGTAGGTGCTAATAATAAACTAATAGATTTTTTATGAGTCAATAATCTATCTGCTGTAATATATAATGAAACTATTGTTTTTCCTAATCCTGTTGGAAGTACAATTAATGTTGATTGATCTACACCTTTATTAAATAAATAATCTTGATATTCTCGCTTCTCAATTTCATTTGAAACGATTAAATGATGATCTATAAACTTGTTTTCTTTGCTCATAGATTGTTGTTTGTATTGTATAAGTAAAAATGTTCGTTAAAATATTAGTTTTAAAATAATTAAATTAATATATATAATATATTACCAAAAGTAACGCTTGCAATAAAACCAAGCGTAATAGGTATTATAAATGGAACCCCTGGTGTTATCCATACTTTTTCTTTTTTTAAAATATTATTAATAATTGTTAGGTCTTTATCTAAATCCTCAATTTTCCAATTTTCAGATTGCTCTACAAATTTTTCAAATTTTATTTTTGTTATTTCATTAAATTCAAAATTTTCACCTGTTGCTGATTTATGCCATTTAGTATAATCTTTAAAAAATTCTGAACTTAAACCGTTTAAACTATTTTGTATAAATAATAATCTTTTATATAACCAATTATTTGACTCATTTTCTTTTATTATAGGACCATAATATTTTGGTAATTCTTCTACTTTCACCTGTCTTGAACTTAATGATAAAATTGGTTTTTTAATATTGAAAGATTTATTTTTTATATTATATATTCCATTCCAAATTATATATACAAAACCAAATAAGAATGAATTAATTAACACAGTAAATGCAAATACATCTGTTAATATATATGCTGTAATATAGGTTATATTTTCCATTTCAAATCCTGTTTGTATAATATAATCTATATTTATAACGGAAATATCAAATATAGGTAAATTATAAAATTCTGGTTGTTTTGGTATTAACAATGCAATAACCATCATAGCTTTAACATCTGCTCCATAAAATACGCGTGATTCAAATAAAATATGCGTAATAATTGCAATAGGTATTAAACTTAATATAAATATTAAAATAATTTCTATTGGATTATCTAACATATAATATTCATATGCTAATAATATGAAACCTATTATAATAGCTGGAATCCATACTTTATTATTAACTCTTCTTGTTTTAAAATCCGTATAACTTGCATATAATAAGATTGGTAATAATGATAATACTCTTATTATATCTAAAGTTAATATATTATTATTAAATAATATAAAATCTAATTGTATATTCATTTATAATATATTTTTCGTATAATAAATCATAAACTTAACGCAGTTATTATTCAATTAGTTAATAAAAAAACCTTTTAGGATCAAAAATATAATATAATATAAGTATAATGATTTATCAAAAAAACGAAAGTAAAAATAAAGGTGTTGCACCCGTTATTGGATTTTTTCTTATAGTTGCTTTACTAACGCTCGCTGGTGCCCAGTATCAAAATAATGTTGTTCCCATTAATGAACAAGAAGCTGAAGCAGAACATTTTTCAGACGTTGTTAATAGTATGTCAGAAATTAGAAATGATATATTAGCAACAGGGGGAACAGATGACGTATATAATAACAATATAGAAACAACCGTAGATTATAGTTCTTTTAGTTTAGTACCTCCACCAAACAATAGAGGAACATTATCAGCAATAGAATATACTGATGATGATGGAGAACCCATAGAAATAGAAATAGATAATGCTGTTAATGATAACGAAGCATCTAATTTTTGGACTGGTGAAACTCGCTCATATAGAACATCATATATAAATTATGATATAAGTTATGATAGGTTCCAAGAAAATCCTGAATTAGGAATAGAACATGGTTTTCTATACCGTGCCAATCAAGTAGATGAAGATGAATTTGAATATATACCAGAATCAGATCAACGTATCATAAATGATAGAAGTATAAATATTGTTGCATTATCAGCTCCAGAATCATCTGAGTCTGGAACTTATGAAATGACCGTTAGTGATGATGATTCAACTACTATAGAATCACATCCTGTAAGTGCTCCAGCAACTTCTATAAGTATAGAAAATGATGATGATGAACAAATAGAACTTAGTCTACCATCTAATATACCTGCTGAAGTGTGGGAAGATCAAATATTAGTAAATGAATTAGAAGATAATGGTGGATATATAGAAAATATCGAACAAGAATCAGATAATATTGTTACAATTTCGTTACTTGATGAAACAATATATAATTTAAGACTTTCTAGAGCACATCTACTAACAGGAGATGATAGAAACATAGTACCGCAAACAGAAACAGAATATGTTTCACAACAAACAGGTGCTGTTAATATAAGAGAGGGTGAACAAATCGATATAGAAGCAGAAGCAAGAGATAAATATAATAACGGTGTTCTTGGACAACCTGTAATAGCTGAAGCCCAAGATATTGATACAGGAGAATGTTATGGTGATTATGTAAATTCAGGAGATTCTAGTTTAAATACGCGATGTAATAATACGCAGGATTTCTTACAACCTGGACAACAAATAACTAATGAAGATGGTGAAGCTAATTTTGTATATGAGGCACCTGAAACAGATACTGATAGAAATGTTTCATTCTCACTATTCTTAGAAGAAGAATAAATTTAGTTTTTTATATTAATGTAATCAAATATATAACCCTCCACGTATTATTACCAATTACATGATAAGTAAAACAAAACAAGATACTGGAGTTTCCCCTGTTGTAGGGGTCATACTAATGGTAGCTATTACAGTCATACTAGCTGCTGTTATAGCAGGTTTTGTATTGGACTTAGGTAGTTCGATTAGTGAAGATGCAGATGCAGCCGTAAGTTTTGACCAAAGTTATAATTTTGCAGATGAATCTTATACAATGGATATTAATACTGTAGAAATGACAAATGCTGATTTCTTATATGTAGAATCACCAGTGAATGATAGTAGTGAAGGAGACGACGATGAAAACGTTGAAATAAATGGAGATATAGAAGCTTCAGATAATGTAGATGGTGATGTTGCATTAGCAACAGATGCAGGACATTCTATTGAAATATCAGATCTTGAAGCTGGAGATGAAGTTCAAGTAATTGGCGTATTAAGCGGAGATGAAACTGTTATAGCAACTCAAACAATCCAAGATACGCAAGGATAAATATAATAATACTTTTTTATTTATATTTATATATAACTATTTATAGTAAATACAGATTTTAGTATTAATTTTTATTTTAATAAATATATTTATTAATTTATAAAATGGTTACGTGTAGTAAATCTTATAACATAACAATATAATTATTATAATAATGATACATACTAAAGAAAAAGGTGTTTCACCGTTAGTTGCTGTAGTTTTATTAATAGCAATATCAGTTATATTAGCTGCTGTTATTGCAGAATTTACATTGAATCTTCAAGATATTTTAGGAGAGCCTGTTCAAGCTGGCGTAACCGTAGAACAGAATTTTAATGAAACAGAAGATGCATATGAAGTTTCTATAATATGGTCATCTGAAGGTACAATAAGTGAACTTTATGTTACGGCAGATGGCGTAGAAAGTACAACTGCTAATTCAATAGGAGAATCAATAGATGTTGATAATGTAGAAGAAGGAACGACAATTAGAATTATAGGAGTAACAGATAGTGGTCGTGAAGGTATTATACAAACTCATACCGTTTAAAAGTATATTATACAAACTTTTACAGTTAATTAATTTATAGTTTATAAATTTTGAAAAATAGTTCTTTGGTCAACTTTAAGGTACTCCACTCTAGGAACTTTTTTACCGTTTTATAATTATTATAATAATAACTAATGTTTAAAAAAAATAATATTAAACCCGATGATTTAAAATTATATGATGAGTATAATGAAAATTTAGAAATATATAAATATCAAGATAATTGGGTTGTTAAGAATAAAGATAATGGTTTTTATATAAGACCTGATGGTAAAAAAGAATCTATACAAGATGACGAGCCTATTCATTCATATCTTATATTCAAATCTAAAGATCAAATAGAAAATCGTATAGAAAATAAATATTATAATAATAATAAAAAAAGTAACAATTTATTAAAATATTTTAATTCTAACATAGAAGAAGTTGATAGATCCATACCTTCATCACAGAACGTTAATATAAATTTTGTCGATTTTAATTCTGAAAATAAAGAAATTAACTGGTCTATTGAAATGGAAAAGTTTTGGATGAAATTAAAAGCTGCTCAATCAGGATATGAAAAATATAGAAAAGATATATATGGTGATTTTAAAACACGTTATTCAGGTTTAATAAGGAAAAATAAATATGCTAGAGGAGATTTTGTAGATTTAGCTTTTTCAGGTTCAATAATAATTTTTGGTTTAATTATTGCATTTATATCTTTATTTAGTATTATTATAGGTAATGAAGGAGCAAAAGCTGTATTACTAGAACCTTCTAGATATGGTGATGTGTTTTTATTATCTACAATAATTGTTGCATGTTCAAGTATTTTATTTTGGATGGGTAGGAGATCTAATTCAAAAAATACAAATAAATTATTAATAAAATTAGGAAGATTACTAGTTAGTATAATAGTATTGTCTAAACTTTTAATAGCATTTTGGATATCTTTAACATTAACTATTGGTGGAGGTAGAGATTCGGTTCATCAAATTGAAATAATGTTTTGGTTGTTATTTACAGATTATATTCCATCTGTTTTACCTAGTTCATTAGGTATGATTTGGTTAGATTTATATAATGGATATGAAGCAGCCAGCCCAATAGGTTTTAGTATATTTACCGTAGCAATATTAATAATAATAGTAGGTTCTTTAACGGTTATTCCTGTAGCAAAAAGATCTTTAGCTAGATTTATATTAACGGCTAATATGTCACCTAGAGAATTTAGACAAAAAACAGGTATCTATGCTCGTGAAAATAAAAAAGAATCAGATAAAGAGGATAACACGGATGATACGGATTATGAATTAGGTCGTTTAGATGAAAAAATAAATGGTGATTTAATAGATAATAAAAGATCTGTCGTAAATGATTCTGAAAAAGCCTTATCTAATAAAAAAGATTTATTAGATTTACATAAGAATACAAAAAATTCTCCATTTAAAGATTATGAAGAAGTTAGAAGATATTGGGTTAGAGCACCATACTCATATGTAAGTATTGTATATAATGACAAACAAAATGATTATAGATATGTTGTTATAGAACCAGAATTAACAGATTATGAAGAATTTTTATTTACTAGAGTTAAAGAGAATTTAGATATTGAATTAATATTTGAAGATATAGAAGAAAAAGATGATATAGAAGAAGAAAATGCTAAAAAAGTTAAAAAATTAGAAAATAAAGTCTTAATGATATTTAATGAATTAGATAGAAAAACAAATTCAACAACATTTCATAAAATAATGTATTATATTGAAAGAGATTATGTATACTATGATAAAATTGACCCTATAATGAATGATCCAAATATTGAAGATATATCTTGTGATGGAGATAATGCTCCAATATTTGTATTCCACAAAGATTACAAAGATATAATGACAAACGTAGTATTTGAAAAAGATAGATTATATTCTTTCGTTCAAAAATTAGCACAACGTTCTGGCGAACAAATTAATTCAGCTAAACCAATTGCAGATGTTTCATTACCTGATGGTTCACGTGCTAATTTAACATTAGGAACAGAAGTTACAGATGAAGGAAGTACATTTACTATACGTTTATTCAAAGATATACCATTTACTCCTGTTGATCTATTAAATTATAATACATTCTCTATAGATCAAATGAGTTATCTTTGGTTAGCAATTGAAAATAATAAATCGTTAATATTTGCAGGGGGAACAGCTTCGGGTAAGACAACTTCTATGAATGCTATATCAATATTTATTCCTCCAAAATCCAAAATTGTAACAATTGAAGATACAAGAGAAATAACATTACCTCAAGAAAATGTTATTTATGGAACAACAAGAGATGGTTTAGACGAGGATGATGGAGGGGATATTGGCATGTATGATTTACTTGTATCTGCATTAAGACAAAGACCTGAATATCTTGTCGTAGGTGAAATTAGAGGTGCAGAAGCTGAAACATTATTCCAAGCTATGAATACAGGGCACACAACATATTCAACAATGCACGCTGACAATGTTGATGCAGCAATTGGAAGACTAACAAATCCTCCAATTAATGTTCCAAGACAAATGATAACAGCTTTAGATATTATTTGTATCCAAAATCAAAAGCGGCTCAAAAATGAAGATGGTGAAGTTAGAAATGTGAGAAGAAATGAAATAATGAGGGAAATTGTTCGGATGAGAGAAAATGGTAGTTTTGTAAACAGAAGACCATATCAATGGGATGCTGAAACAGACACATTTATTGAATCATTAGAAGATTCTCATGTATTAGCACAAATACAAAATGAAAATGGTTGGTCTAAAGAACGTATTAGAGAAGAATTAAAAGAAAGAAAAGAAGTTCTAAAATATATGCAAGATAATAATATAAGTGAATTTAACAATGTTTCTAAAATTATTCAATCGTACATGGTTGATTCTGATAATATAATACAAAAAGTTAGAAATGGAACATTAGATCCAACCGAATTGAAAAGATTAACGGAAATAACGCTTGTAGATGAAGAAAATGAATCAAATAATCAAATAGAACAAAATGATTATGATATAAAATCTCTAGAAGGTAATACTATTGAAGATAATCAAGGTGAATAATTATGTCTGATGATAAATCAAAATCTCCACGTGAATATGCTAAAAATACAAAAAGAAGAGATAAAATGCTTCAGGATTATGATGAAGATAAAAATTCAACTAATATAGAATTAATCTCTAAAAAATTATTTGGTAAATTTTTTAAAGATAAAGATGAATCTGAGTATCAAGATGTACTTAGAAGTTCTCATATGCCTATTAAAGCAGATGTGTATTTATCAAAAGTTGTATTATATAGTCTAATTTCTTTACTTTCAATATTTTTATTAAGTAGTATTTTATTTTTCAGTTTATTCTCAATTGGATTGTTTGGTTTAATTGTTGATTCAGAACTATTAGAATTAATATTAACTATTACTATAATTTTATTTATTACAATTATAACAACTTCATTTATTAGTTTAGGATTTTATTACTACCCACATTTTAAATCATATCAAAGAAAAACTAAAATTGATAAAGCTCTACCTTCATCTGTTACATTTATGTATGCATTAAATAGAGGAGGTATGAATATTAATGATGTTATAAGAGAAATATCAAAAAATGAAGATGTATATGGAGAAGTTTCAAGAGAATTTGGAACAATTGTTAAAGATCAAGAATATTTCTCAAGAGATCTTATGAATGCTTTGAATAGAGCTAGTGAAAGAACACCAAGTGAAAAATTTTCAAATTTTCTGGATGATCTGATTGGTACAATGGATACAGGTGCTCAATTGACACCTTTCTTAGAAGATAAAACAGAAGAAATGATAGAAGATCAAAAAAGGGAACAAGAAAACTTTTTAGAAACATTAAGTTTAATGGGAGAAGTTTATGTTACGGCTTTTGTAGCTGGACCACTTTTCTTAATAATTATTACTGTTATAATGGCTATGATGGGCGGTACAAATATAACACAATTAGACGGTATTGTTTATGGAGTATTACCTTTTGTAAATATTGCTTTCTTTGTTTTAATTGATATCTTAGCAGGTTCTGAAGCTAAAGTAACAAAAAAATTAGAATTAGAAGATAATGATAATTCGATAACAGATATAGATCCAGAAGAATTTGCTGAACAAAATAAAGATGATGAGAGAGTTCAAACGATAATGAAAGCAAAAAAGAAAAAAGAAAGAAGTGCATTAATAAGACAACCAATAAAAGAATTATTGAGAAACCCTGATTTAACATTATTATTCACAATACCGATTGCAATAATATATATTATTACCGTACTATTATTTGGAATATCTACGCCTACACCAAGTGGATTTATTGAAAACCCAGTATATGAAACCTTCGTTATTATTTTATCACCTATATTTATTTTAACGATTCCATTATCCGTGTTTCATGAAATTAAAATGCGTAGAGAATCTAAAATTAGACAAAGGTTTCCTGATTCTTTGAAAAAGATTGCAAAATCAAATAGTATTGGATTATCTTTAACCGAGAGTTTAAATTCTGCTGCTGAAAGTACAAAAGGAAGATTAGGAGATGAATTAAAACGTGCTAGAAATGATATTAGATGGAATTATAATGTTAATAATGCTTTAATAAAATTTTCAAATAGAATACAAATGAAAATCGTAACACGGTCTATAAAATTAATTACGAAAGCTAATCAATCAACAGGAGATTTAGAAAAAGTGATTAATGTAGCAGCTAAAAATGTAAAGGAACAACAAAGATTAGCTCAAGAAAGAACAAAGGAAATGCTAATGTATACAGCTATTATTATCATTAGTTATTGTGTATATTTATTTGTAATTGCTATGCTTGATTTTTCATTCTTATCTGAAATGGATGAAGTTAGTGGTGCAAGTGAAGAAGATGGAGAAGATGAATTAAGTGATGATAGTGATCTTGAGTTTTCAGGATTACCCGTTGAAAGATTAAGGCTTGTATTTTATCACTCAACAATCGTTCAAGGATTTGGAAGTGGTATGTTAGCAGGTTATTTAAGAACAGAAGATGTTAGATCAGGTCTTAAATTTGCTATTATATTATGTCTGATTGCTACAGGAGTATTTGCAGGATTATCTGTTCTTGTATAATTTTTAACCTATTTACCAAAAGTGTAATATGATTGAAATACTAATATATATATAATTACATGAAGCAACCATCAAAAAGAGAAACAAATAAAAGAAGTGAAATGCTATGTCCTAATTGTTTTAATGAAGGCTTAGAACCTAATCCAGGTTATATAGATGAATATGACGGGAAAGCTGCATTAATTAAAGCTACAAGGTGTCCCAATGAAGACTGTGATTATCACTATGGTGTTCCTGAAGATCAGATACAAATGCAATTACCAGATAATTCTGTATTCTCTAAATTTAAAATATTTAATTTAAATAATTTAGATATTAATACTTTATTAGTTGGATTATTTATAATTATATCAATGGTTATTATGCTAACACAATTTGGTTTTATATCTATTTTTACAAATGGAGATTCAACAGAATTTTTAGATTCTAATGTTGAAATAACAGGTGAATTATCATATGATAATGAACCATTTAACGAAGGAGAAATTAGATTAGTACATCAAGAAACATTATCAGAAAATACTTTTAATATTACAGATGATGGAGAATATAATATTGAACCAGAAAAAACGGGAGAATATAATGTATATTTTGACTCAAATAATGAAAATATAGCAAGTACATTTGAAGGTAATTTAGTTATAAATGATAATGACGAAATAGAAGAAGATATAAATGATGAAATAGAATTATCAAATATAGAAAATCAAGAAATAGAAACACAATTACAAAATGGATATTATAATGTTCCTATTGAAAATACGAACAATTTAAATGATGATATATCATTAGAAATTAATCCAATAGAAGAAGGATTCTTGAACCAGAACATAGAATTAGATAGTGATACAAGTAAAAATATATCAATACCTTCAGAACCTGAAAATCAAACAATCGAATTTAATGCTGAAGAAACAGAAGAAGAAATAATAGAATCTAAATCATTTGATGGGGATTCTGAATCAATATCACTAAGAAATAATGAAAGTATTGAAAATATTAAATTACAAATATATGAAGAAAGTATAGATCAGGATAACATAGAAGAATATCGAATAACAGAAAATAAAACAGAAGAAATAACGGTAAATAGTGATGAAACAGAAGGTCCAGCTATTATAACTCTTAAAAATGGCTCAATTGAAGGACAAAAACAAGAAACAGGCATATATGAGAATAATGATGATATAAAAACGATAGATACAGAAGAGGACTCATTGAGAGAAGGAAGTATGATATTAGAACCTGTTGAAAATGAAGTATCACAACAACAGAATGGACAAATAGAGGGAGATTCTATTGAAAAACAATTAGACGGGAATACTGATATTAATAATGCGTCTATAACATTTGAAGGTGGAGATGAAACAGACGAATCTATTGTTACAGAAACAATTGAATCTAATGCGGATACAGAACCTGATGAAACGATATTAAGTGATATATATACAGCTACAGATGATGACTTATATGAATTAAATTATGATTTAGATATATTAGAAGAAGAATCTTTAGTAGATGCCTGGTACGAAATAAATGATGAAAGAACATATATAGAAGAAGAAAATAACGAAATAGATTTAGAACTAAATGAAAATGATACATTAAATGCAGGTATAAAAACGGATGTAGATAGAAATGGACCTATTGAATCTCCAGTAGATGATACAACGAACCCAATTGAAGTTACAGATATAAATGTTGAAGATAAATCATCAGATGGAGATATTGATATATCCGTAACAGTTGAAAATAAATCAGATAATACAGAAAATAGAGAATTTACAATATATACAAATGGAGAAGAAAATAGTGTTTTCTCTACTTTTGAAACGGGTGATTTAGAAGGCGGTGAAACACAAACATATAGTGAACGAAATGTACCTACAGTCAGAGGTGAAGATACAGGTTTAAATGTAATTCATATTAGTGATAGTGAACCTAAATTTGTTAGTGTTGATGAAGAAGAAGTAGCATCAGGAAAAGGAGAAGCTAATATTGATCTTAAAAATATAGATGAAAACCGTACAATAGAAGTTGATACAACAGGAGATGACAATTACGATTGTGAAGTATCTTCATCAAATGGAATATGTGAATTTGATCAAGATATTGATTCAGGAAATTTTGAATTTATCGTTAATGAAAATAATGTAAATAATACAGAATATACATTTGAATATACTTCTGTTGATAATGCAGAAGATGTAGAAGTTGATATTGGTAATAATAATTCAATTGATATAAATCATGATGGCGTACTAGAAGAATCTATTTCAGAAAGTATTGATTTACCCCCTAGTGAAACAGAATTTAATATAGATACAAGTAATGATTTACCAATTGAATACGCTTTTACATGGGAAGGAGAATCAATAATAGATGATCCTGTAGTTTATCATAATGGAGAACCTATAATAGAAGATGTTGGTGAAATAACAGGAGAAAATAAATATGAAATTGGAACATTAGATGAAGGAACTCATAGTTTTGATTTTTTCAAAAATGAAGGATCATATACTGCACAAATCGAATGGATTGAAGAAGAACAAGATTCTTATCCAGAATTACTATTAAATGGTCAACAAGAATGTGAACCTCAAGACTTTGCTGGAGATTTAACATGTTCTATTTCAAAAAATAATCTTTCTGAAGATGAAAATGAGATTGATTTTAACGGTGTAAGTTCTTCTTTTGATTATGATATTATTAAAGAAATTACAGGAATAGCTAATAAAATGAGCTTAGAAAATAATGAAGAATCTGTAACCGTTGAAAATACAAATGTAGAAAATTCAGAATGGATTATAACGAGAGATGAATCCTTATTAACAAGTGGAAATAATAGTTTGAATTTAGATATACCAGAAGTTGATGGTTTTGAACCTGAAGGTAACGTAAATATAGATTATGGATATGATGTTGATGAACCAGAAAACTTAAGTATAATAGTTGAAAATTCAGACGAAGAATCTAATGTATTAGATATAACAGATAACATACAAAATGATGATGGAACAATTGATAATGATACGATAGATATACCTAAAGAATACTTTAATGAAGGAGATAATAGAATATATTTAGAATTAGAACAAGGGGCAATTAAATCTAAACTAAATATATCAAATTCTGGTGAAGAAATAACATTTATACAAGAGTGAACTATAACTCCTACTTGTTCATCTTAACGACTTATTTGTTGAAGGAGAAATCTTTCCCTTTATTTTAGATAAATTTAATTAAACGAATAGTTTTATTAACTTGGAAATAAATATTATATATAAATGATAAGAAAATTAAGTATATTATTTATTTTAATTGTAACGTCAATAACGATAACAAGTACGCCTGCAACTGCATTAGAGATTTGTGAAAGAACTTTATCAGATGGAACTGTTGTTGAACCACATATGGCAAACTATGATCAAGGTAGTTATGATCCTGTCGTTGAATTAGGACAAACAATTTTTATTGTAGGTATTGTTAGTTTATTTTCATTGGGAGTACTAGGAGCAATATATAGTTCTATCCGTAATGTTTTTTATTCTCCTAGTGGTGATCAAGATGGTGGAAAATATATTAAATTAAGGGCAAAAATGTTAGTTATCGGATTAGTTATTCCTGTTATTTTAATATTTGGAATTTTTATTGTTGAATTTATTACTTCAAGTCATGTTGCTTGCGTGGTACCTTTATTTTAAAAATCTATTATATCAATTTAACGATAATTTTTTAGTGTACTGGATATATTCTATAAATGTTATGAAAAATACTATTAAAAAATTTACATTAATATGTATAATAAGTATTATGTTACTTACCACGATGTTTGCAATGCCTGCAATGGCACAAGAAGAAGAAGAAGAAGAAGAAAGTAATTTTATCTGTGAAAGTGATGGTTTATCAGGTATACTTAGTACAGTTACGGAAATAATTGTTATACTTGGAGCACTTGTAGCTATAGTTGGAGGTACAGCATTTATGGTGGCTGATTCTGTAAATCCAGGAGAAAAAGAATATGCTAAAAAACGTAATATGTCATTAATATTAGGTCTTGGATCTATTGTATTCATCTATGCTGGTAATGCTTTAGCTTCAACACTAGATGACAGTTTAGACTTTACTTGTATAGTTCCATTTATTGATGAATAATCAATATAATTTACACTAATATTTAGTTACTATTTTAGGGTTGTATTTATTAAATAGTAATAAGAAATGGAATTTAAGAAAAATAAAACATTAAAAATACTTATATTATTAGTATTATTAATATTTGTTTCATTATCATTTTCTACGCCAGCTACTGCTTTAGAAGCAGAATGGACTCCTTGTGAAGATGAAAATACTAATTTACAAGATAGTATACAGTTATTATTTATTATATTCTCTGTATTAGGTCCTGTGGTAGGAACATTATTTTTTGTAGGATTAAGTTTAGCTGCTGCTGTAAATACAGAAAATCAAAGTAAATATTTAAAACAGAGAAATAAATCATTAATAACTGGATTTTCAATACCTGTATTAATTGTTCTTCTTGAAGAAATTGCTCAATTAATGACTATGAATACTGATATTTCGTGTTTTTTCCCCTAAAAAATAGTGATCATATATGAAAACAAAATTAAAAATAACGATACTGATTATATTTATTTTTATAAGTATTTTTTTATTGTCATCAGGAGCAATGGCTGATGATAGATTATGTTCTTCTTATGTAGATGATAGTGATGACTATTGTAAATCAACGATTCCTTGGTATGAATGGTTTGGAACAATTGAATACGAAGGTGAAAGTTTACTTACAGAAGATAATGAAGATTTTACTTTTTGGTATCATGATGTTATGACGATTGGATCAGAAGATAATCAAGACTTATTAGATAAAACGTATTATCCAATAATGACATATGATATAGATGAAAATCATAGTTATTTATTTGATGGAGATGGATATTATAAAAATTCAGATAATACAAATGAATTTTTTACATATTCGGATAGTGAAACAACACAAGATTTTCATTTTCAGAGAGATATTTTAAATCATGATGGAAAAGCAAAAGTAGCACCGAATAATCTAAATATAGAAGCTTATATACCTGAAGATAGTGAATTACATATAGATATAATAGGAGATAATGAAGGTGAAATAGAAAATATTGTTATAGATGATTCAGAATTATCTGAATTTGGAGATAATAAATTAGATGAAGATGACATACCATCTAGTTTTGATCAAATATCAAAAGATTTAGACGTTTCAGAAAAGGATTATGAATTTGATATTGAAGTTGAACTTATAAGTAATGATAACAACGAATATCCAATAATAGGTTCAGCATCATTAAGTGTAAGCGAAGAAATTTATCGTATAGAATCTACGCCTCATGGTTCATATAATGATGATTTAATAGATTTTAATAGATATCAGTATGAAACATATGATAATTTATCTATGCATGATAATGAAGATACTTCCGTAATGCCTATTTTTAATAAAGATACTGTAAGTGATTATACAACAAATACAGGATTTTCTGGTGAAGGAAAACCGATAAGAAATGCTTATGTACAAATAGATAATATTCAACCATCTGTATTAGTAGATAATAATTATAAAGAAAATAGTACAGATTTAAATGAAGGTCATAAACATGATAATCTATATATAGATCAAGAAGAAGGTGATATTCATGTTATATTTGATGCAGCTAAGAATGAAATACCTAGTTCAAATGATAATTGTTCTGGAGCGTGTGAAGAAAATGATCTTAAATGGGATTATAATTTTGAAGAATTAACTTATAACATTGAATTTGGTTTTCAAGATGATAACGTGAGATATAAAATAGATGAAAAAGAATTTGATGAAGGTGGGTCAGCTTTATTTGAATATTCAGAAGATGATTTACCACACGAAATAGAAGATAATGATAGTTTAGAAATATATACAAATTCAACATTTAATATGGAAGTTGAACAAGAAGAAGAAATATATGAATATGAACCCCAAGGAACATATGATACTTTATGTATAATAGGTGAATGGGATGATTATGATCCATTCGAACATAATTTACCTGATGATGCACCTGATTCTGTATTAGATGAATGTGAAGATGAAGAATTAGAATGGAACTCAAATGGTACATCAACAATAACTTATAGTTATGAAAAAGAAGATACACAAGAAGTAAAATTTGAAGCTGAAACAGAAGATTCAATTGAAAAAGCTAATGATAACTTTGGTGTACATTTACTTAATACAAATAATGAAACAATTTTAGCTTTCGAAAGAGAATTTGATGGAGGTGTGGAACCAAGTAGTAGTGAAGGTTTCGAAGTAGAAGAAATAACCAATTTTGAAGAAACGATATGGAATAGATTAGATGTTTCAGGAATTGGAAAAACAGGTGATTATATTATAGAAGACAATACTAATACTAGTAAATCTATTGAATTAGATGAAGAAATAAATTCAGATGATGAATTATACATTGATTTATGGTTTAACGGGAATATTGGAGATGATGAAATATCTATTGAATTTAATAACAAGGAAATATCAGAAATAAGTAATATAAATCATTCAACGGCTGATGAAAGAACAAAAATAACGCCAGAAGAAGGTTATGAAGTAGATATAAATCAAAATGAAATTAGTGAATTTGAATTAGATATAAATACAGAATCTGATATAGAAGATTATGAAAGACCTATTCAAATAGATTATAATATAAGAACAGATGTTGGTGAAACAGGATCTATTCAAAACAAATGGAATTTTATAACAATGAGAGATGCAGGTTGGGATGTATTTTATAATCATGAAGATGAATGTACAGAAAGTGATGAAGAATGTTATGATTTTAGAGAACATGGAGAACTTCCAGCATTAGAAGATGTTCCAGATAGTGTTTCTACGAAATATCCTACGAATGCTCGACCATTACAAATGTATTTAACGCCAACATTATATGATACGGAACAACAACATACAACAGATACTATAGATGTTATAGATGTTATACCAGAAACAAATAGTGGATATTTAATAGATGATGATGAACTAGAAAAAGTATTGTCATACCAAGGATATCAAGTATCTGATGATAATGAAGAATTATATTCTATGGTTTCAGATAAATGTTCTCAAAATATAGATGGAGATAACTTATGTAATTATAGCGTAACAGATGATAAAGATAATATTCATAATATAAGTACTTTTGATTCACCTGTTAATGAAACAGAAATTATAGAGTTTAGATTAACAGATAATATAATATCTAATTTTGAAATTTATCAAAAAACACCGTGGGAAAGTAAAGAATTAGATATTGATACAGTTAGTACGAGTGTTGATGCTGAATTGGATATAGAACTTATAGACCCTAGAGATGAAGATGATGAAATAGATAATTATGATTTACCTGATAATAACGAATATAAAACAGAAGAAGAATTATTAGATTCCGAAAAACAAGCTAAAATAACTCTTGTAGATGAAAATAAAGAACCTATATCAACATACGAAAGAAATATAAATAATGAAAATATAATCGTTCAAAATTCAGATTTAAATAATGGTGAAATTATAGGTTCAGAAGTTGATACAAATAAAGATGGAGTGGCGTATGTAACATTATTTGATGAAGATGATAGTGAAGACTTTCATTCTAAAGTTAATTTAAATACTTATTATGATTGGTGGGATATAGATGAAGACTATAGAATAATTGACGACGAAACAAGTATGGTTACAATAGAATCAGGTGAAAGCCCTGAATCAATTGAAGAAGGAAGTTCTAATCCATTTTTAGATATGTTAATAGTATTTATTACAACATTATTTATTATATCTTTAGTATTACGTATATTACCTAATAACGATACAAAAGTAATAGATTTAATATATATAATTATAAGTCCTATACCTCAATTAGCACGATGGTTATTAGTTATTGGTTTTATTATATTATTATTTATGTTTTAATTTAAATATTAGTATTTAAATATTTTTTTAGGGTTGTAATTATATAGTAATTTATAATCAATGAATATTCCTAGTTTATCAGTCATAATCACAACTATATACTATTTGTTTCCAAGGTTTGCTCTTAGTGGAGCAGGAGAAATAAGAAGTTTATTATCTGAAATAGCTGAAGGCGTATCTTTCATTTTTCGTTTACTTCAAGGTGATCCAGATGCCGTAGAAAACGTTATAGATGGTTTCTTAGTCGAATTTTTAAGGATCTTTTTTGAAACAGTTGTAGAACCAATGATAATATTTTTCCATGAAATATCTGTTGCTATTAGTACATATGCGCCATATCCTGGCAAAGGAATAGATGGCGAACAAGGTTCCCCTGTTATATTTGGTACGGCACCTGAAGGAACTATATTTTATGAATTACAAAATTTAATGTTTGGATCTCTAACTCCAATGGCCTTTGTTATATTATTATTAGTATTTATAATTATAATTATGGTTAGTTTATTTGATGTAGGTTTAGATTTAAATCTTAATACGGCTTCAAGCAAAAGAAAACTAATGGTAGCTCCTATTCTTATTTATTTCTGGATGTTTATGGCAAATCTAATTCTGTTGATTAGTTTTGGTTTAACAGATACATTTAGTTCTATGGCAGGATCAATGGAATTAACAAGTATAGATGGTGTTGAATCAAATAGTTTTCAGGATTATGTTGAGGGAATTAGTGGTGATGATACAGGACTATTAGAAATTGTTTTTTCGTATATGTTAGCAATTCCATCTATTATATTATATGTTCTATTAGTACCTCTTAATATATTTAGAATATATGGTTTATTTTTATTTTATGCTCTTGGACCGATATTAATTACATTATGGGCATTAGGAGATAGTATAAAACAATTGAGCGGTTTAGGAGAAAAAGGTATTGAATATTTCGTATTATTCTCCTTATTTCCTATAGCTGTTGGTTTTGTAGAAGCTATATTTATACCTATGTGGGGTGTTATTTATGTAATGATAAGTAATGTTGTTGGAGATGTACCTGGGGTAGGAAATCTTGTTGAATCATATTTAACAGCATATATAATGTTAATAGCTCCTGTAGCAATTAACTTATCTGGTTGGGTTGTTGTTGTTGGATTTAAGAAAACGGCTGCTGCTGGTGGAGCAACATTAGGATTAGCTACCGTAGCATCCACAGGTGGAGCAGCCCTTGGTGGTGCAATGGCTACAAAATCAATAAAAAATGCATCTATGGATGATATGAAACCTAGTAATATGTATTCAAATATGAAAAATAAAGCAAAAGTTGCAAAAAGAACATGGGGTGACAAAGAAACCGTAAGAAAAGGAACGGTTGCAGCAGAAAAAGGCGTTGTTAAATCTGGTTTCTTAAGTACCTTTGGTGGAGGATTTGGTGGTAAAACAATTGAAAATATGATTAGAACAAATGCAGAAATAATGGATGATGAAAAACATGGAGGATTAAAAGATATATTAGATCCAAAACAAGATGATGATTCATATAGTAAACTTATGGATAAATTTAAAGCAGAAAGTGTTGATGAAAAGAATAAAGAAGAAACAATGTTTGATGATGAATTATACGAGGAATTTGAAGAAGATAAATTAAAAGTATTAAGAGAAATTGAAGAAAAAGTTGGTGCAAAATTAATGAAAGAAAGTGCTGATGATATTGTATATGAAGAATTTGCTGATAGATATAATATATCAGATGTTGATAATATAGATAATATAGAAGAAAAAATGTTTACGGATTATTTACGTAGAGCTAGAGAAGGAACTTTAGATGAAGTATGGGGAGAAGATGCTCAAAATATCATGCAAAAAAAAGTATTTAATCAAATGGATGAAGAAACAATTAGACAAAAAGCAGATGAGATGTATGTTAATCATAAAAAACATCCTAAAGATAATGATAAATTAAAAATTGATAGAGATATATTTAAAGAATTTAAAGACGAAAAAGTACTTGAAATTTATGATGATGTTTCAGATGATTCATCTATTGTACTTGATACAATGTGGAATGCATTGATGACAGAAAACGGTACATATGATAGTGATAAAGCCGATAAAGCAGAACAAGAACTTATGAATATATTTGAAAACAATTTAGAATCTAAGGGTAATGTAGATAAAAATGATGTATTAACAGCAATAAAACAAAGTAAATATGATGTTTCAGATATTATTAGTGAATTTTATGATGAAGATGGAGATGCAGAAATTATATTAAATTCAATATTAGACCATACTGATATTTCTGGAGCAAATGATAAAAATGATAAAGAAAAATTCATAGAACAATTCGTAAATGATACAGATCAAAAAATTAAAAATAATATGATAAATAGTGATTTAATAAATAATTATGAAAAGATGCTACTAGGATTAAAGAACAAAGATGTAAATGATCTTTTATCAACAGCAGACATATTTGAACAAAGAATAGAGTATATAGAAGATTTAGATGATGAAATGATAGATGTAAATGGAATTAAAAACTGGAATATTGATTTCAACAATATTGATGACATTAAAGAAATTAAAAAACTTAATAAATTATTAAATAATGACGTAGATTCAATTGATTCTGAAGAATTATCAAGTTATGGATTCTTAGAAATACTTGAACAATATAATCTTTCAGAAGATACAAAAGATGAAGTTATCAGTCAACTCAAGAATGATTTTAATGTTGATTTGAATGAAGATATGCCAGAGTCAATTAAAAATCTTAAAACGCCTGCAGAAGCCGTAGAAAAAATGTTGAATTTCAAAGAACTAATAATAGAGTTAGAATCAGAACTTGATAATGAAAATATTGATGAATATACAGAAGAAGAACTACAAAACAGATACAATGATATTACTGACATACCTCCTGCTATTCTTAATGAAATAGATGAAAATCTAGAATCTGAAGTTGAGGGAGTATTTAAAAGAGCAGAAGAGTTATCAGGGAAAAGTTATCAAAAAAGTGATGTTAAAGAAGTTGTAAATAAATTACAAAATCATTCATTTGATGTTGTATTAGATATATTTGAGAATAATTCCTATGATGTTTCAAAGTCTAATGAATTACATACAAAAGCTCGTTCAAACTTACAAGATAAAGACTTTGAAGATCTTATTGAACAAAGAATTGAATCTGTTTCAGGAAATATAAACAATTTATCTCAAAATAAACAGGACGCTGTAGATAAAATGAAGAAATCGGCACATTCAGGAGATCATATAAAATTCCATGAAGGAATGGAAGAATTAGATAGAAATGAAAGAAAAGAAGTTATCAAATTAATAGAAAAATTATAATATTAATTATCAGGTGATTGATAATCACCGAGATCAATATTTTCTTTTATCTCTTTTTCATGAATATCTACGATAGCGGGTAATTCAATATTATCTATTTCAGCAGATTTTTGTTTCAAGTCATATTGGATTTCTTGTGGTAATAAATCCCAAGGAATTCTTTTTTCATAGAAATATTTATAACTTTCTACCAATGATTCATTATATAAGTTATCTATATCTTCTTTTTCATCAGAACCAAGAATGGTTGCTATTTTCTTCATATAATAAATAGTTGTAATAAATTCAACCCAAGAACTTGTCGTAGAATCCATATTTTCAGGAATAGCAACTTCTAATTTTGAATCTAAATATGCGGAGATGTTATCATTTTTAGATACAAATTCTGATTCAAAATCAAGATTATTATATGTTTGCGTTCCTCCTTTTATAATTGATTCTTTCTGCGAGCCTCTTAGATTTTCCATTCTAATTTCAGGGATGTTTGTACTAGTGTGCATTTTTTCATTAATTTCATCAGGTTTTTCAAGGTATTTAATAAATAATACTGATATAACTAAAGGAACGTAAAGTAGGAATATAAATGGATAAAATAAATTTGTATCTACGAGCGTAATAATAATTCCAGAGAAAACGCTTAATCTAGAAGTTAAAATCCATTTTTGACTATTTGTAGAGATATTTAATCCTTCATATATTTGCCTAACGATTTTGTTTTGTTTGTTTGTTATTAGATAACTAATAAATCCTAATAGTAAAATAATATATTCAATATTTAATTGAATGATTTGATAATGTCCAATAATAATTATTGAATTTAGACTCAAAAATCCAATAATATTAATATTTTTAAGTTTTTTCTTCGGTTCAATACTCATTATTTTTTGATAATTACCATTATATTTTCTTTTTACGATACTAGTAGTATAAATACCGAAAGAATATAAAACAATAGTCGTAAATGCATAAATATGCACTCCTGATACAACATAATATATGTAAGATGTAGATGCTAAAAATAGAAATACCATAAAAGTTTTTTTAACATTAATAAATCTATTATATTTAATAATTTTTACTAATAAGTATGTTAAAGCAGATAATCCAAAAATAAAAGATAATAGTATATCATATTCAAATTGAATATTTTGAATATTATTTAGAAAAATATTATTCTGGACTATATATTGAGGAATAACTAATGAAACTATAAAAATAGGAATTGTTATTAAAATATAGAACATAGAATCAAAAAAACGTTCCAAAGAAACGCCAAAAGATTCTGAATATTCACTAACCATATTTGTGATTGGTTTTGTAATTTCTAACCACTTATTTCTACAGACTAAGATAATGTAATAAATATAATCAATAACAATACTTGCAGAGTCTGTATTTATTCTCATATGGTAGTATTATATATACTTATTAATATATGTTGTCTTTTTGATTGACCAAAATGTCGTTAGACAAATAGGATAATAAAATATATTTTATATTAAGTATGCAAAGACAAGATTCTAGTAGATTTATACCTGACTCATTAGGAGGTAGAGATGTTTTAATTGAAGATGCACCATTTATTGGTACAGTAGAATTTTTTGATGGTTTTTTTGTTTTCGGACCTGCTTTGTTATTTTTAATGTTTGGAGAGCTAATAGTTCCACAAATATTAGAGCCTCATGTTCCAATTATGTCTATTATTATTGGGTTACTTGGCGTATCATTATTATTTTTAAAACCAAGTTATTTAACAATTAAAGAATGGTTTGAGTTATTAAAAAATTATCGATCAAGAGATAAAGATCTTCAAAAAAATCTTGTTACGGATGGAGGAATGAGAGTAAAACCAAAAGAAGCGGTACCTGATGAAGATACAAGAGAATTAATTGACGTGTCTAAAGTATACACAGATTCTAACGTTATAGAATTAGAAAATGGTGATATGATACAAATAATTGAATTTACAGGTTCTAATTTAGATATGGCTTCTGATGATAAAATTAGACAAATAATTGACGAATATTCTAATTCTTTAAGTTCAAAGTTAGAAAATGACATTCAATTTTATCTACCAATGCGCCCAGTTTCTATGAAAAATACAAAAAATATGTACAAAGAAAATATTGAGAAAGGTAACGCTTCAGATTTCTTATTAACTTATATGCAAGATAGGGTGAATTGGATTGAAGAAATTAGTGAAAATTCATTTGTGAGAAAACATTATGTAATAGTTCCTGTAAAAAAATCTGAAGTTTTAATTAATTCTATGCACGGATCATCAAATATTAGAAATCTTCCAGGGGGAGATGTAATAGCAGATATTAAAGAAGGATTATCTGGTAATACATTACAATCAAAACAAGAAGTTAAACGTAAACAGATTGAAGAAGTAAATAAGCGTACAAAAGAAGTTGGTAATATACTTGCAGTTGGTCCAGGAAATAAATATAAGGTTTTAGATGCAAATAAACAAATAGCGTTATTTAAAGAATTTTGGGAAGGTAAAAAATTCTTACCTTCTGAAACAAATTCTCTCACACAATCAAACCCATACATGATTCCTAATAAAGATAATATAGGTGATAAAAATGATAGATAAATTAATTTCAAAATTTAATGATAATGATGAAGACAAGGAAGAAGAAAATGAGTTAAATAATGAAGATCAAGATGAAGAAAAATATGAAGATCAAGACGGATTGCCAGATAAAGATAATACACATATAGATTTAATATCTCCATCTATATTTATTGAAAAACCTGATTATGTTCAATCAGGAAAAGATTATGTTTCTACATTATTTATCTTAAATTGGCCTGATTATCCAGATTTATTACATCTTCAAAGCATATTATACGGTTTACCTGTTCAAACGGAAATAAGCATACATATTAGTCCGAGAGATAAAGATAAAGCTATACAAGAATTAGAATCCAAGCTAGAAAAAGCAAAAGCTCAAGCAGGACATGGAGTTAAAGTATCAACACAACAAGCTAATCAAAAAAGATTAGAAGATACACAAGAAGTATATAATGCTTTATTAGGATCAAATTATAATCTACATGAAATAGGAATGTATATATCTATTCGTTCTGATAATAAAGAAGATCTAAAACAATCAATTGATGAATTAACAAGAGAACTAAGAACGAATTCATTATATCCTGAATTACTTAGAAAGAATCAAAAACCAGGAATGAAAACAGTTAGTCCAAATGGTAAAGATTATATAAATTATAAAAAGAGTGCAGTAAGTGGTGCTGTAGGAGCATTATATCCATTTAATACAACAACAATAATTGAAAATGGAGGTGTTGACCTTGGTATACATGCATTTAATGATTCTCCTGTCGTAATTGATAGATTTAATCGTGAGAATGGTTACAATCAAATTACAGCAGGGAAAATAGGATCTGGTAAGACATATGGTACATTATTAGAAATTTTACGATACAAAGCAGCTTATGATGATGATTTAATAATATTCTTACTTGATCCTTTAAAAGGCTTTAAACCTGTTGCAAACATGTTAAATGCTAAAAAAGTATTGGTTGGTGGTGATACAAAATTAAATCCAATGAAAATAACCTCAACTCCAGAAGAGGTCGTTAAAAACGAGCCAGATATAGATCCTTATGGACAAGTAAAAGATACAGTTATGGATTTCTTTGATATGTATTTCAACATGCAAGATAGAGATTTAGGAGACTCTAGAGATGTTTTAGAAATGGCTGTTGACGAAACATATAGAAGAGCAGGTATACAAAAAGATATATCTACGCATAGCAATAAATCACCAACAATTTCAGATTTATTAAAAGTCCTTAGAGAAATATCAATTGATGGAACTACAATTGCTAAAAATACAGAATCTGAACAACTTATAGAATCTTTAGAAAATCACGCTTCAAGATTAGTATTAGCACTTGATCCATTTGATGAAGGAGGAAGATATTATAATTTATCACAAGATACAGAATTTGATTTCAAAAATGAAGAAACTGTATATTTTGATCTTAGTCAAAAAGAAGGTAGTGGTGAAGTTGGATTGATGATGCAATTACTTTTATCTGAAGTGTATGATAAAGCTAAAGAATCCGATAAAAAAATATTATTCTGTATCGATGAAGCCCATTATATTATGAAAGATGCAAGATCTCTTGATTATCTTGAACAAATCGTGCGACACTCAAGACACTATGATTTAGGAATAAACTTTATCACGCAAACATTAGAAGAATTCTTCGCTCATGAACAATCTGAAGCAATAGCACAACAATGTTCTTTAAAAAGATTACATTTAATTGAATCTGATCTAAACAATCAAATTAAAAATACACTTGATTTAACAGATTCTCATGTGAAATTTATCAATCAAGCTCAAGCAGGTAGTAAAGAATTAGGATATTCTGAAGCATTAGTAGGAGTTGATGAATATGGATATGTTCCAACGAGAATATATCCAAGTGAGTTTGAAATTCAATCTATTGATGCAGCAGAAGAATTATAATTTTAGTTATACTTTCGTTAATTTAATAAGTCTTTAAAAGAATATATACATTAAATGACTGATATATCAGTTCTAGAAGTTGATAGGGAAATAGAAAAAGCAACAAAAAATTTAGCTGAAAGTATAGATAATATTAATTTAATACAAGTTTCTCCACCTCAGCAATGTGAAGGGATTGATGCTGCACCCGATTTATTAGAAGCATTACATTTACTAGAAATACAATCTAAAGGGTTTTTATTTAAAACTAATAAAAGTCCTGTTTGCGGAATGGAATTATGGTATGAAAACAATAAAACGCAATTTGTATTTTACACACCAGAAAGAGAAATTGAAAAACAGTATCGTCAGCAAATAAGTGGTTATTATACTGGATGTGAAATTGCAAAAAGAACAAAAACAGAAGGTAAATTTATACAAGCTGAAGAAGGAGATGCAATAGCCATAACAAGATTACAACTTAAAGATCATTATTTTAAACCTGTTGCTAGTCCAGATGGGGATGACAATGAAATAAGTGGTGATCCTTATAAAAGATTATTAAATCAAGTTGATACAAAAGATAATACAAGATTTATGATGCAAGTTCTTTATAAACCAGCACCTCATAGTTGGACAGATTTACAACATATGAATTTAGAAACATATTCTTCACGAATTAGAAAAAAAGGTGGCGTAAAAACAAGATATTTCGGTTTGAAAGTTGATGAAGTTGATGATCCTGGTATTTATGAAAGTGCAGCATCAGAAATACAAAATAGAATTGGAAAATCCGCATTTTTTGTTAATATAAGATTAGCAGTTATCACTTCGGATGATAAAACAATGAATGCAAAAGAAAAAGCTGAAAGTAGAATGAATTCTATATTAAATACAATTGATCATCTTTATGAAACTAAAGTAGATCAAAAATTCGTTCCTAAATGTTTCAAAGCAAATAGAACGAGAAACGAAAGAGAAGTTCTAACAAATATGATTGAAAGAAACCATGTCTATATGGAACAACCAAAAGAATTACATAAATTCTTATGGCACAAATTAACGCCAAATCAAGACGTTATAATAATGACAAAAGATGAATTAGCTGGTTTAGTTCATCTACCATCTGTTGATGAAGTTTCAACGAAATCTATTAATTGGGAACACAAACCTGTAGAAGGTAGTGCTCCACCAGATGTTGATGATTTCGAACCTGTACCAGTAGAAGAACTAGATGAATTAAATGAAGATAAATATGAAATATATGATGAAGAAGATGAATTACAGGGGTGATTAATTATGGGTATATTAGATAAATTATTTGGCGATGATGATCCGCTAGAAGAAGAATTAAAAAGTAAAGTAGGAAAAAATATCACAAAAGAAAATAAGAATAAAGATAATGAAGGACCACCAATGAATATTTTATATGGTAAAAAGTGTTGGCCATATAAATTTAAAAAAAATAGCGTGAAAAAATTAGCAGGAAGAGAGTTATTAACTTATGATGAGAATAATAATCCTTATATGGGTAAAGATATTAGAGATATGATTGAAAATAGAAAATATAAACCTGAAGATCCAACTAGATTAGGTTACACAAAAGATAATATTAAAGGAGTTCAAGATGTTTTTATAGATCATGACGCTTTATTTAAACATATTGCTTTATTCGGTCGAACAGGTTATGGTAAATCTACATTGATGAAAAATATAATGCTTCAATGGATAAACGCTGGTTATGGTGTTTGTTTTGTTGATCCCAAAGGAGAAGATTCTTATGACTTAATGAGACAGTTACCTCCACATAGACTTGATGATGTTTTATGGGTGGAACCAGGTAATAATAGCCGTGAAAAAGCCGTAGGATTTAATGTTTTTGAAACTTATAATGATTCAGATGATCCTAAATATGAACAAGAAGTTAATAGTGTTGCCAGCGATTTTGTTCAAATTTTAGAAGATAGAACTGATAATTGGGGACCTCAAATATCTAATATTACAGAAACTATAGTAAAACAAGTTGTAAGAACAGAAGATGATTTTAATCCTATTGATATGGTTAAAATAATGACGGATGAAGAAGAAAGAAAATATTTTGCAGAAAACTATGGTGATGAGCTAGAACAAATATTCCTTCAAAGAATTGCTAAACAAGATGATGAAGCATTCGATGCTGTGTTAAGAAGAGTTAGAAATTGGGTTGAAGATAGAAATACAAGGCAAATAATGGCTCATAATGATTCTAATGCTAGTATACAAAAAGCTGTTGAAGAAGGTAAAATAATAATTGTTAATACATCTAATATAGAAAAAAATGATACAAAAGAAATCATAATAAGAGTTATTATCTCACGATTATGGTCTGCTATAAAAAAGAGATCTAATATTGATGAAGAAAATCGAGAACCTTATTTCTTATGTATTGACGAATTCGATAAAGTTATAAGTAATGATTTCGACATTAATGAAATTATTTCATTAGCCCGAGCATTTAAACTTAGCGTATTTGTTGCAAATCAACAGCCAAGCCAATTATCTGATGATGTACAACAAGCATTACAACAAGTCCAATCATTAATAAGTTTTAATCCAGGTAATAAAATGGCAGATGCACAAATGATCGCTCATGTTTTAGGTGACGTAGAATCATATGAGTTAAATGATTTAGAACAATTTACAGTTGTTGGAAAACCGTCAATGAATGGTAAACAACAAGAAGCAATGGTCATTAATACATTTGCTGATTATCCTCCATTACGAAGTAAAAAAGCAGCCGAAAAAATAATTGATCAAAGTCTAGAAAAGTATGGTTCAAAACCTGATATTGATACAAAATTAGAAGAATATGGTGCTAAAAGATTTATAAATGAAGATGATAACAATGGATATGAATTAAATGATGAAGGAGATGAAATAACAGAAGAACAATTATTAGAATGCGTTTACACAGCACAATTAAAAACACAAAATGAACAAAAAACTATTGATGGAAAAGATGATTGGGTAACAGTTGATCAAGTAAAAGAAGAAATTAAAAAATATGGAGAACCAAAATTTGGATTACAAAATGTATTTGAAAAATTTACAGATAGAGAACTTGAAAGAAAGTTAAAAGGAGGTGAGGCATACTTTAGACTTGGAAACGAAGGGCTAAGAAGAGCTTTTGAACAAGATACAGGGAAAGCAGCAAGTGGAGGAAAATCTGCACATAGAATGTTATTACGGAGAGGATATAAATCATTTACAAAACTCGGATACAAAGTTAGATTGCCAGATCAGGATGGAAGTAGAGCACCTGATGGTCTTGCAACACCACCAATACAACCAATGAAAGAATGTGATAAGTTTGAAGATGCTGTTGAAAAAGAAATAGAATTAGTAAAAAGATATCCTAGATTAGCAGAATTATTTGGAGATGAAAAAATATCAATTGAAGCTGAATCTACTACTATATCTAGACCTGCTCAAACAATTAAAAACTTAACAAAAGCTATTGAATCAGATAAAAAATGCGTATTTTTAGTAAAAGATGGTAGTGAAAACAAAGATAATTTTGCTTATTGGGCAAAAGCAGGAGAGAGAATTTTAACAGATCCTCCATTTGTAAGAAATATGAGTAAAAATGGTTGTAGAAGATTTTATACTACTAATGAAAAAGTTAAATTATCAAATGGTGCAAGAGCACTTGTACCAAAAGATTCAGGTCAAGTTGTATGGAAAGAAAAACAAACAAAGAATACAAATAATGATAATAAAAGATTAATATTAACGGGAACTGATTCTGATGAACCATTTGCAGTATTTAAAAATATGAGAGAAATCAAAAATAAACCTGCTGCTAGAAAATTCCCATATCATTACTATAGAGATAAACAAGCAAAAGAAACCGTTGTGAAAAATAATGAAGGTAAAATTGTTGAAAGATATGAAAACTTAGATGCTTTAAGAAAAGATGATAGATTTAAAACTGTAAATAAACCACTTATTCCAAAATTCCTTTTCCCTGATGGAAAATTCCCAAGTGAAAATGAATGGATATTTGTAATTATACCTGATGATGAAGATATTGGTCCTCACATATATGATAATGGTGAATTAGAACCATTATTATTAGAACATGGAGGTCTTATAGATGAAAATAGATTTGATTTAAAAATAGATATAGATATAAAAGAATATGTAAATGAAGAATATTTATTAAAAGGTATTAAACCTAATTATAATAAAAAAGTTCAAGAAAAAATACAACAGAATAAAAAGAAAGAAAAAGATTTAGAAGATAAATCAAATAAAAATGCATTAGAACCATTTGATTCTGGCAAAAGTAGTACTGAAAATAATATAGAACATAATAATAATAATAATGACGAAGATAATAGCAAAGATAATAGCAAAGATAATGGTAAAAATAATGATAATACGGAATCAAATGATACAAGTAATATAAATAAACATAAATTCCCAGATCCTCCCTAAATTGGCAAAAATATTTTTATGTAGTAGTATTAATATTATAATATGAATAAAGAATTATTAAAAGACTATGCTATGAAAGCTGCAACAATATTAATATTACTAATGATGATTTTATGGCCAATTGCTATATTTATGTAATTGGCGAAACTAATTTAAATAAATATAACTATTAAATAAATATGAAAACGCCAAAATACCCCGTTAGAGATGATTGTCACCCAATGGGAATAAATCAAATTGATAAAGAAAAATTGAAAGGAATACCAAAAGGATCAACAATAGCTATTCTTGGAGATCCAGATAGTAGTTCAGAACTATTATTACATGCATTAGCATCAACAGGAAGAAAAACGAATTATATAACAACAAATAGAAGTAAAAATACTATCATTGAAGATATTAATTTGTTTGCTAAAGAACAAGATAGAGAAGAATATTTTAATGAAGATGACGTTATTATAAGAGATGTACATAATTCAGCAGAAGATTATGATGATATAATTAGAAAAGCAACTTCTACAACAAAAGAAGGGAATTTAATAATTGATTCATTTTCTAATATAAATGATCCAAAAGATAAGTTTAAAATGGCAAGAATGATACACCAAAAAATAAATTATTCGAATGGATTAGCTTATTTATATTTTGTAAATAATGATATAAAACAATTAACTAGAAAAGAACAAGAAATTTTACAATTAGTTGATGGAGTATTTAATATCAAAACAGAAAAATTAGAAAAAGGATCAACAGAAAATAATTTATATATAAATAAATTAAGAGGAAAAGATACGCCAAAAAGAGCTATATCTCTTGTTTTCGGTAAAACATTATCCATAAGCACGACTGATGATATTGGATAACAATTTAAACCGATGCTAAAATTGTAAATTATAAAATTAAAATCGAAAGCCTTTTTATAATAGATATTTTACTTATCTACAATGATGAATCGAAGAAGTTTCATTAAGGGCGCAACGGCTTTATCAACTGTAAGTATTATTGTTGGATGTAATTCTCAAATTGCAGATAATGATAATAAAGAAGAAAATACAGAAGAAAAACAAGAACTAGATTATGAAGGTCAACCAATTCCCATTGCTAATGTAATTGATATTGAAAGTGTTTCAGATGATAATTCAACGATTAGATTGTATTTACGCGCACATAGACAATCATTTGATATTAATGTTCATCGAACGAAACTAACAGATTCACAATGGGTTTTAAGAAATAATTATGCAGATATGCATCCAAATAATCCTATGGATAATGAAAATGAATATAATAAGGATTATAGACAAGATAATCGTAAAAATGTAGAATTAGAAACGAAAAATACGAATTTGATTGAATCATTTGAATTTGATTCAATTGATACACAAAAACAAAAACCTGAAAAAATCTATGCAGATAAATATGATAGTATTGATCCATTACCTACGAATGACGGGGCTGTATGGGATATTACTATTGAAAATGATACTATTGAATATGGTGAAACATTTATTTATGAATTTATTATTGAAGATAAATTGAATAATGAAAAATATAGGGAAACGTCAACATATCCTATTCTAAAAACAGAGGATAATGGATATATTTATCCTGATGTATCCGAGGATAAAAAAGAAGTTTCAAAAGATATTATTGGAAGAGATGTTGTCAAATCAAAAGTTCCAAAATGGAATGAGCGTGTTGTTAGTAATAATAAAATTAATAATAATAAAAATGAAATCGTAAGAGTTACTAGTACAAGTCGTTATAAAGAATTTGATAGAAATCACGATATTGTAACTTCTCCTGAATCTGTAAATAATTTAACATTTAATTCTCCATTTATGAAACCGTGGAGTGTTCAGTATAATATTACAAATACAGAAATTAATAATATTAATGGTGATAGGTTGATTAGTGACAGATCATCTAATAATCCTAGAGATGAAGTAGATTTACTTACTATTTATAATGATGAAAACCACGTGAATAATGAAATTATTAAAAGAGTAGGTGATAAACTATATAATAAATGTCAAAAAATTGGTTATACAGAAGATTTTGAAAAAATAAGATTTTTAACCGACTTTGTTCAAGGAATGGAATATGAAATTAAAGACTTAGTTACGCCTGCACAGACATTTAAAGAAATGAAGGGGGATTGTAAACATGGTTCTGTACTTCTTTATTCATTATTAAAACATGAAAAATTTGATTATGAACCGTTAATTGTTGGTACAAATTATGATACGGGAGTTTCAGATGTAGATGGTCATGTTGGCGTTGCTATTCATAAAGATGAATTTAATTATGATTATAATATTGTTAACGAATATAGTAATTATTTTGATGATGATAGTGGTGATATTACTAATAGTGATTATATCTATATAGAAACTACAGAACTATTACCATTTAATTATATGTTATTTGGTAATGTTGAAGAATTCCAAGATATTAATTATCTATGGGGGTAGGGATAGTATTATAGAATATAAATTACATATTTATATATAGTGTCTTTAAGAGATAAATATAAAAACGAAGAAGAAGAAACAGAAGAAAAAAGTCTAATTAGATTTACAACGGAAGTTTTCGTTGTTTTATTAATATTAATAGGTATACCATTTTTATTAGGGGGTGTTTGGCCACCGTTTGTTAGTATTATAAGTGAAAGTATGGAACCAAATTTACAAAAAGGAGAATTAGTATATATTATAGAAGCTAATGAAATTACAACAGCAGAAGATGCTGAAAAAACAATTTTTAACGAAAAAGGAGATGTTATTGTTTTTTATAGCGATGGAAATACAAATGAAATTCAAGTAATACATAGGGCAAAATTTTGGGTTGAAGAAGGAGATAATTGGGTAGAAAAAGCTGATGAGGATATAATTGGAGATAGTACGTGTTATAGTTTTGATAATTGTCCTGCTAATAATGATGGTTATATTACAATAGGGGACAATAATGATACTTATGACCAAGCATCAGGAATTTCAGAACCAGTTAAAGAAGAATGGATTGTGGGTAAAGCTGCGTATAGTATTCCTTATTTAGGTTGGTTTAATATAATTTTTGAATCTATTGTAAACGCTATTTTTAATTAAATTTTTTTGGGAAACATTAAAGATGTATTAAACATATAGATTATAATATGTCTGGAAAAGGTGAAAATACAGGAGGTTTAATGTCTTCTGCTGGCTTAGTAACGTATTATGATTCTGAGGAAAACACTATAAATATTGAACCGTTAACAATAATGATGTTTGGGGTTTTATTCTCAATATTATTAATTGCAATTAATTATATTTTAATTTAATTGTAGCAAATTTTATAATTAATAATGGTATATATTAACATATGATTGAAAATTTTTCAAGTGGTTATTATATCAAATCATACTGGATAGAAAAAATCACATCAAAAATTTGGAATAATCAATAAATCCGAATATAATAAAATAAAATAATATAAAAATATTAATAAACCTATAACATTTAAATTAGGATCATCACATTTTACAGTTAAAGGAAATAGAAATGTTCCAATCAATACATTAATAGCTCCAAATAAAGCTATTGAAAAAACGGATTTAACTATGTTACCAGATACACACAATGTGTTATTAAAGAAAAACACAGGTATTACAATATTTCAATAATTAACTATTTTGGAAAATATTTAAATAGAAATGTTTTTATAGACTCTCGTTGTTATTGATTTGTATGTTTGCTATCAATCGATATAGAGATAAATGGGATAAATATCATTATGAATGTAGTATTTGCAAAAGATATAATGAAACTATATCGGAAATAGATCATAAAAACAATTGTCCTGTTAAAAAACCTGATGAAGTAAATATGATAGTTAGCGAGTCAACGGAAAGACAAATAGAACAATTATTAATTGATATTGAATGGCTATATGAAAAACATGAATATGTTTATGATTTTATTGAAGAATTTAAAAGTAAAAAAGGCGTAAGATGGGTTGATTCTGGTAGTAGTTCTAGATTTGTTATTGGAATTGGAAAAACATCAAAAAATGGAGAATTTCATTTAAAAGATAAAAGAGGAATCGTTATTAAATTTGATCCTCATATTAGATATAATAAAAATCACACTTCTGTTTCAGGTAATATTGATGAATTATTGAATTGGAATAAAGCTGTTAAAACAAATACAAAACAATATTTTGCAGATATTATATCTTGTTCAAAAGATGGTATGTGGTTAATAATGGAAGAGTGTATACCTATACATTTAGCTCGTTATAAAATTAAAGATTCAAGAGACTCTTTATATGATAAAAATAACGAGTATATATATCCTTTAATAAATGAATTAAAAAATAATAATTGGGAAAATCCAGATTACAAACATGGAAATATTGGATTAAATCACAAACAAAAACCTGTTTTGTTAGATTATGGTACAGGTCCAAATTATATAGAGTAAAGCAAAAAAATATAGACTATTGTAACATATACTATATTATATGAATAATCGTTTTAAATTACTTGTTTTTAGTATATTTTTATCGATAATTATTATATTATCAATATTAGTTTTTGGTTATATAATTGATATAGATCAAGAAGAACCTAAATTAACAGAACCACTTGAAGCAGAAGTTGAAGTTGATCATGGTTTTGAAAATATAAAACCATACGCAGAAATAACACTTATTGATAAAGGAAATTCTGAAGAAATTCTAATATATTCAGAAAGACAAGAATCCATAATAGATATTATTGATGAAGAAAATCAAACTGTCTATTTAGATAAAACGGATATTTCAGAAGGGGATATTATTATGGTTGAAGCTGAAAAAGAAAATCGATCTATAGTTATTAAAGAAATACAAATTGATAATAATGAGTAAATGATAATATATTTTTATCTAAAATAGAAGGCAAGACCCATCCTCAACAATAGGATTCTACAACTATATCTATAGATGGTGAAGGTGATACAGTACAAGTTATAGCAGAACTTTCTGATGGTAGTGAAGAAATAATTAGAACATTAAACACAGATGATCTATCAAATGGAGGGGTAACAGCAGACTAAATAAAACTTTTAATATTTTTATT
>LKMJ01000038.1_pt1 | contig 68890 bp, 73 predicted proteins | sample 643391 | NCBI WGS metagenome assembly LKMJ01 (sample SAMN04112250, study PRJNA286221) | soda lake metagenome | biome: soda lake; feature: Kulunda Steppe; material: water; isolation source: sample PL-Br10 brine of Picturesque Lake | place: Russia: Kulunda steppe | collected 2010-07 | reverse complement strand
GCCGGGGGCGTTTCCCCTGGTCACAGGGGGTGCAGCGAGCGGAGGGTGGGGGATTCGAACCCCCGAGGGATGTGACTCCCAACACGGATTCCAGCCGTGCGCCATAGGCCTGACTAGGCGAACCCTCCTCGAGCCCGGCGAAGCGTACCGGCGCTGTTGCCGTGCGTGCCACCCGCCCCTGCCGCCGATCGCATGGCGATCCCTGCGTGGTCGACGGCCACCGCGGTGCCGACCCCCAGCCGAACGCCGCGGAGGTCGCCTACCTGGAGGACCCGGCACGACGGACGGCGGGACGGCTGGGCGAGGATCGTGACCCGCCGCCCAGCACAGCCCCTGGCCTCAGCTGCGTTCAGGGGTGTCGTCAGGGTCCGACTGCCACCAGGCCTCCCCGCGCAGCCGTGCCAGCCACCGCACATCGGTGCGCTCGGGGACCTCGCCGCGCCGTTCCTGCACCACGGCCTTGCGGAAGTCGCGGTTGAGGTGGGCGATCACGTCCAACCCGATCGCGGCCGGGCAGGCGGGCACGCACTCGCCGTAGTTGGTGCAGGAGCCGAACTCACCCTCCATGGTCGCCACCATGGACCGGACCCGCTCGTAGCGTTCGACCTGGCCCTGGGGCAGCTCCGCGAGGTGGGCGACCTTGGCGCCGGCGAACAGCTGTGCCGCACCGTTGGGGCAGGCTGCGACGCACGCACCGCAGCCGATGCAGGCCGCGTGGTCCATCGCCGCCTCGGCCTGGTACTTGTTGATCGGCATCGACAACGCTTCGGGTGCGGCGTTGGTGGCGGTGGAGATGTAGCCACCGGACGAGATGATGCGATCCAGCGCAGAACGGTCAACCACCAGGTCCTTGACCACGGGGAAGGCTCCCGCACGCCAGGGCTCCAGAGTGACCACATCACCGTCGGAGAAGGCACGTACCCGTTGCAGGCACGCCGGGGTGTGGTCCTCGGGGCCGTGGGGCTGGCCGTTGACCATGATCCCACAGGTCCCGCAGATGCCCTCGCGGCAGTCGTGGTCGAAGGCGACGGCCTCACGGCCCTCCTCGACCAGCTGCGCGTTGAGCATGTCGAGCAACTCCAACATGCTCACCTCGGCGGTGACCCCGTCGACCTCGTAGCGCTCGAAGCGCCCGGGCGTGGCAGCGTCCGCCTGTCGCCAAACCTCGAGTGTGAGTCGCATCACTTGTAGCTCCTGGTCGCCAACGGGACCGCGTCGAAGGTCAGGGGTTCGCTGTGGCGGATCGGCACACCGTCGGGTGGCGCCGCCTCCCACGCCGAGGTGGAGGTCCAGTTCTCATCGTCGCGCAACGCCTCGCCATCCTCGGTCTGGTGCTCGGCGCGGAAGTGCGCACCGGCGGACTCGTCACGGTCGAGGGCGTCGAGGGCCATCAGCTCGGCGAGCTCGAGGTAGTCGGCCAGCCGTCCGGCACGCTCGAGCTCCTGGTTCAGCTGCTGGCCGTGCCCGACCACACGGACGTTGGTCCAGAAGTCGTCCTTGAGGTCACGGATGGCGTCAGCGCCCTTGGCCAGCCCCTCCGCGCTGCGTTCCACGCCGACATGGTCCGTCAGCAGCTGACCGAGCTCCTTGTGGTAGACGTCCGGCCCGGTGGTCCCACCGATGCCCAGCAGGTGGTCGACCCGGCCGGTGGCCTCCGCCACGGCGGCGGTGACCGCCGGGTGGTCGTGGGGCACCGGCTCCTGACCGAGCAGCGGCGCGAGGTAGTCCGCCACGGTCCAGGGCAGCACGAACCAGCCATCCACCGAGGCGCTGAGCAGGGAGTTCGCACCCAGCCGGTTGGCACCGTGGTAGTTGAAGCTGGCCTCGCCCCCGACGAACAGACCGGGGAGGTTGCTCATCTGGTTGTAGTCGGTCCACAGTCCACCCATGGCGAAGTGCGGCCCCGGGGCGATGCGCATCGGGCTGGTGTAGGGGTCCTCACCCGTTGCGTCGGTGTAGAGCTCGAGGAGGTTGCCGTAGCGCTCCTCCATCGTCTTGCGCCCGAGCCGGGCGATCGCATCACGGAAGTCGAGGTAGACCCCGTTGCGCAACGGCCCCACGCCCTTGCCGGCATCCAGTTGGATCTTCGCGGCACGCGAGGAGATGTCACGCGGCGCCAGGTTGCCGAAGGAGGGGTACATGCGCTCCAGGTAGTAGTCGCGCTCCTCTTCCGGGATGTCCTCAGGTGCGCGGTCATCACCGGGCTCCTTGGGCACCCACACCCGGCCGTCGTTGCGCAGCGACTCACTCATCAGCGTGAGCTTGGACTGCCACTCACTGGTCAGGGGCAAGGAGGTCGGGTGGAACTGGATCATGCAGGGGTTGGCGAACAGCGCGCCGCGCTTGTGGGCCCGCCAGGTCGCGGTCGCGTTGGAGGACTTCGCCAGGGTGGACTTGAAGTAGACGTTGCCGTACCCGCCCGTGGCCAGCACCACCGCGTGGGCGGTGTGGGGCACGATGTCACCGGTGACCATGTCGCGGGTCACGATGCCCACGGCACGGCCGTCGGCCACGATCAGCTCGAGCATCTCCTGGCGGGTGTGCAGCTTGAGCCGCCCGGCGCCGACCTCCTTGAGCAGCTGCTGGGAGCCGGCGATCTGGAGCTGTTGCCCGGTCTGGCCGCGGGCGTAGAAGGTCCGTGAGACCTGCACCCCGCCGAAGGAACGCGTAGCGATCTGCCCGCCGTACTCCCGGGCGAAGGGCACCCCGATGGCCGTCATGTGGTCGATGACGCGCACCGACATCTCAGAGAGCCGGTGGACGTCAGCCTCGCGGGCGCGGAAGTCCCCACCCTTGACGGTGTCACGGAACAGCCGGTCGATCGAGTCACCGTCGGCCTTGTAGCCCTTGGCGGCGTTGATCCCGCCCTGGGCCGCAACGGAGTGCGCACGTCGGGGGGCGTCGTGGAGGGTGAACGCCTCCACCTGGTAACCGAGCTCCGACAGCGTGGCCGCGGCACCGGCACCAGCCAGGCCCGTGCCCACGACGATCACCTTGAAGCGCCGCCGGTTGGCCGGGTTCACGAGCTTCAGGTTGAGCAGGTGGTCGTCCCACATCGTGTCGAGATCACCCGTGGGAGCGGCGTCGTGGATCTGTGGGCCGACGGTACGACGACGGTCGAGGTCGGCGACAACGGCAGGGTTGCTCCTCGAGGGACGTGCCGGTGGTGAAGTCGCAGGCGCCGAGGAGGCAGCGGCAGGCGCCGAGGAGGCAGCGGCAGGCGCCGACGCCCCGAACCGTGCAGGGGCAGGCGCCGCTGCAGTGGGTGGCTGGGTGACCTCCGCATCCCCCTCGCGGTTGTCGAGGTAGCGCTTGACCACACCGGCTGTGGCCGCGGCCACACCCATGGCCACAGGCACCACGCGGCTGGCGCGCAGGGCACCACGCGTCGTGCCCGCCGACGGCGACGCGCTCCTTGCGACCTCGTCGGGCTGCGCGTCGGAACGGCTGTGCTTCGCCATGGCAGGTGCCTCCGGCTGGTACGGGACAGGGACGCGGCGACGCCCTCGCACGCTCAGAGCAGGGCGGCGTGTCGTGAACCCCACACGGTAAGGGACCGGTGCCGGACGGCATGGCGCGACCGACCGGTCCTGCCGGGACGTTCTGCCCCATCGGGGAAGGACCTACGCCCCCCTCGTTCAGCTCACGGCGCGCCGATACGCCCGGATGGCCCACAGGCTGAACACCAGGGTGATACCGACGATCCACGCGGCGGAGAGCAGGAGTTGCGTGGCGAGCACCTGACCGTCGAGCAGTGCCCCCTCACCCAGCATCAGCGCCCGCAGGGCGTTGGTGACCGTGGTGATGGGCTGGTGGTCAGCGAAGACCCGCAGCCACGACGGCATCGTCTCCGTCGGTAGGAACACCGAGGACGCGAACACCAGGGGGAAGACGGGCAGGAACACGGCCGACTGCGTGGCTTCAGGCTCCTTGACGTACAGCCCGATCACCGCCATCACCCAGGAGAGTGCGTAGGCGAAGGCCAGCGCGAGGAGCACGCCTGCAAGGAAGGCCAGGAAGCTGGTCCGGTAGCGGAAACCGATGGCGAATCCCACCAGCAGCATCAACGAGACCACAGCGGCGTTGCGACCGAGGTCGGCGAAGGTCCTGCCAGCGAGCACCGCGCTGCGGGCCATCGGCAGGGAACGGAAGCGGTCGATCACCCCTTTCTTGAGATCGTCGGTCAGCCCGATCGCCGTCTGGCCGGCACCGAAGACCGACACCTGGACCAGCAGGCCCGGGATCAGCCAGTTCACGTACTCGCCATCCGCGACCTCGGGCAGGGTGCCGACGATCGCACCGCCGAAGACGAAGGTGAACAACAACAGGAACATGATCGGCTGCACCGTGGAGAACAGCAGCACCTGCGGCAGTCGCACGTTGCGCAGCAGGTTGCGCTTGGTGATCACCCAGGTGTCGATGACCGTGGAGGCGAAGGTCGCACGTCCACGGGCGGCTGCAGCACCTTCGGAGCGCTCGCGTGTCATTGACCCTGCCATCAGACGACCTCCGCAGTCGTCGTGTCGCCCGCGTCTGGCGATCCGGCCGAACCAGCCGGCTGACCGGTCAGGGAAAGGAACACATCGTCGAGCGACGGCTTGGTGAGGCCGATGTCGTCGGTCTCGATGCCGGCCTCATCGAGTCCCCGTACCACCTCGGTCAGGCTGCGTACCCCCGAGCGTGCAGCGACCCGCAACCGGCGCCCACCCTCGCGGACCGCGACCTCCTCGCCGGTGATCGCCGTGAGCAGCTCCGCGACGCGTGCCCGCTGTTCAGCTCCCACGACCACCTCGAGGACGGCGCCACCGACGACGGCCTTCAGTGCATCCGCCGTGCCCTCCCGCACGATCACGCCGCGGTCGATCACCCCGATCCGGTCGGCCAGGCGGTCCGCTTCCTCGAGGTACTGGGTCGTGAGCAGAACGGTGGTGCCGGCGGCCACGAGGTCCTCGATCATGCCCCACAACTCGAGGCGGTTGCGCGGGTCGATCCCGGTGGTGGGTTCGTCGAGGAACAGCACCTGCGGCCGACCGACCAGGGATGCCGCGAGGTCGAGTCGGCGGCGCATGCCCCCGGAGTAGGTGCCGACCTGACGGGTTGCATCGCCAGCCAGCCCGATCCGCTCGAGGATCTCATCGGCACGCCGGCGCGCATCCCGTCGCGGCAATCCGTAGAGCCGGCCGACCATCTCGACGTTCTCGCGGCCGGTGAGGAACTCGTCCACCGCCGCGAACTGTCCGGCCAGGCCGATGCGGGTACGCGCAGCGGTCGGGTCGGTCACCACATCAACGCCGGCGACCCGCACATGACCGCTGTCGGGTCGCAGCAGGGTTGCGAGCACCCGGATCAGGGTGGTCTTGCCTGCACCGTTGGGGCCGAGCAGGCCGTAGATGATGCCCGGCTCGACCCGCAGATCGACACCGTCGAGGGCGCGCACGGCGCCGAAGGTGCGCACCACCCCCGTCACCTCGACGACAGCGGGTGAAGGGTCCTGGGGTGGAAGGGGCAGGGTCATGGTGCGATCCGAGGTCGGGTTGAGGAGGGCAGCGCCTCCGTGCGGACACTTCTCTTTCCGGTGCAGGTACCTGGTCTGGATCGGTTGGCTACGCGGCGTGCCCCTCGCCCGCTGGCGTGCGCCCTCAGCACGCCGACCTCGTCAGTGAGAGCTGAGGAGCGCATGCTGCACGCAGCGGTCGTCCCGGTAGCCCGGGCCCGCGGGCGGGGTCTCTCGCCAGGAGGGAGATGGCGTGAGCATTCTCAGGCACCCAGCAGCACCGCACCTGGCACCAGACGCGGGGACGGCGCCTGCCGCCACGGGAACATCCATCGAACCCGGTCCGGCGATCTCACGCTTGCAGGGGCAGATCCAGCACTACGCCTGGGGTTCCGACGTCGCGATCGCCGCGCTCCAGGCACGCACCCTCCCCACAGCACGGCCCGAAGCCGAGCTGTGGTTCGGCGCGCACGAGGCGGCCCCGTCGCTGCTGCTCGACGCACCCGGCAGCCCGTCGCTCGACGCGGCGATCGTGGACCAGCCGCTGGCCCTGCTCGGCGCTGCGACGGCGACGCGCTTCGGTGGCCGGTTGCCGTTCCTGCTGAAGGTCCTGGCGGCTGCCCGCCCGTTGTCCCTCCAGGTCCACCCCGGCGTCGTGGCGGCGGTCGGAGGCTGCGCAGCAGAGGACCGTGCCGGCATCCCACGCGCCGCCGCTGACCGCTGCTTCCGGGATCCCCTCCCCAAGCCTGAGCTGCTCCGAGCGGTCACGCCCTTCGCCGCCCTGTGTGGGTTCCGATCGCCTGCAACGACCATCGAACTGCTGCGCACGCTGCAACTGGACAGTCTCAGCTGGCTGGAGGAGATGGTCCGTGCCACCGGCCACGACGCCAGTGTCCCTGCGGTCGGACGGCTGCTGCGGCTCCCGGCGACGGACCGTCGGGTCGCACTCGCGCAGCTGCGCACCGCGATCGCAGCCGTGGAGGGCACGCCGGGGCGGTGGCACTCCACGCTGGTGAGGTTGCGCACGCTGCTCGACGCCTACCCCGATGACGCCGGGGTCCTGGTCGCGCTCCTGCTCGAGCTCATCGAGCTCGCACCGGGTGAGGCGATGTTCGTGCCTCCCGGTACGCCCCACGCCTACCTGGAGGGGGTGGGTGTGGAGGTCATGGCCGCATCCGACAACGTGCAACGCGGCGGCCTGACCAGCAAGCACGTCGACGTCGAAGGGTTCCTCGCACTGCTCGGATCACCGGAGACGGCACGGCCGGCAACCCAGGTCGCGCGGCCATGGGTGCTGGGCCGGGGCCACGCAGGCCACAGGGCGGACACCGCCTACTTCGCGCTCGATGAGTACCGCGCCGATGGTGGGTCACACACCCTGCCCGAGCGCGGTCCGGCCATCGTGCTGTGCCTCGATGGGCAGGCAGAGCTCACTACGACGGGCCTCACGACAGCACGGCCGACGACAACAGGCCTCACGACTACACGCCAGTACATCAGCCTCGCTCAGGGCGAGGCTGCCTTCGTGCCCGGGACCCACACCGGGGTTCGACTGACGTGCACCGGCACGACCGTGATGGCCACACCTGGGGCGTACGCACCGCACGTGCCTGCGGTCCCGCTCAGCAGCCCCGTCGACACCGGCGGCGGCTGACCACGACCCTGGTCGTGCACTGGACCACGGCGTCGCCGGCTGCTCGTCGCACCGGCGCAGACCCACGGTGCTGGTCCGGGCCTCGCGGCCCGGACCAGCGGAGGGAACGTCACGTGCAGGGGTCCGGCAGCGTCGACGCCGAAGCGCCAGGGCGCGGCCGGCAACGCAACGCCCCTCGGTCCGCACGGGTCGCCGTGAGCGAGCCGGCGGCGTCGCGTTGCCGGCACCGGCAACCGGACCCAAGGGTCCTCCGGGATCCGTCGACGTGACCTCACGAACCTACGTTGCCGACCCCACCCCATCGCCGGCGAAGGGCGTTGATTCCTGCCCGTCGGTGTTGAGATCTCTCAACGCTGGTCAGCTGCGGCACCGCCGTCGTGCCGACCCCCCTCGACGAGCGCGAGCGCCTCAGCCCGGTTGGCGACGTGGAGCTTGTGCACGATGGAGGAGATGTGGGTCCGCACCGTCACTGCTGACACGTACAGGCGCTCGGAGATCTCCGCTGTCGTCAGTCCCTGCCGCAGCAACTCGAGCACATCCCACTCCCTGGAGGTCAAGCGCACCGGCCGACCATCGGGCAGCACGAGCCGCGTGGGTCGCTCACGCCCGCGGAACTCCTCCATCAACCGGCGCGCCAGTGACCGTGGGATCGCCGCTTCCCCGGTCAGGACACCCTTGAGGGCGAGCGGCAACCTCTCAGGATCGGTGTCTTTGAGGAGGTAACCCCGGGCACCGGCGCGTAGGGCACCGAAGACGTCCGCGTCCGCACTCGAGACGGTGTAGAGCACCACGGCGGTGTCCGGCAGGGCGATCGCGACCTCTGCCGTGGCTCTGACACCTCCACCGGGCATGTGGACGTCGAACAGGCAGACGTCCGGACGCAGGCGGGTTGCAAGTCCCACGGCACCCGAGGCATCAGCCGCCTCCCCGAGGACGGCGAAGCCGTGGCCATCGAGCGCGCGCCGGGTCTGCGCCCGTGAACGTGGGTCGTCATCCGCGATCACGACCGTCGATGGTGTGCTCACGACCGCACCACCAACGCCTCCCGCGGCAGGACGACGTCGACGATGGTGCCCCGGCCCGGCACCGACTCCACGGTGCAGCGCCCACCGATGCGCAACGCGCGTTCGGCCATGCCGGTCAGGCCGAAGCGCCGCGCGTGACCGACGGCCTGCGGGTCGAACCCACACCCGTTGTCCGCGATGGTGACGACCAGGCCAGGCGTCCCGCGGATGTCGAGGGAGATCGTGTCCGCACGCCCGTGGGTGATGGCGTTGTGCACCGCTTCGCGGGCGATACGCCCCAGCGCGTCGGCAACCTCGTTGGTGACACCGAGGTCGAGGTCACCACACATGAGCAGACGCACACCCGACCTCGCGGTCATCCGTTCCGCGATGTCCGAGAGGAGGTCCCCGAGGCCGGTCTCGCCATCATCGGCACCGACCTCGATGACCAGACGCAGTTCATCCAGCGCGCGTTCCGCAGCTTCGATGATCCGCTGCTGGTCGGGGTCCGGTCGCTGTCGCTGCAGCCCACGGGCGACGGACAGCAGATAGGTGAGCTCCTGCGCGGGACCGTCGTGCAGATCCATCGCCAGCCGATGTCGCAACTGCTCGGCCAGACGACTGCAACCCTGGCCGTGGTGGTGGCCTCGATGCAGCCCTCCAGGCGAGCGCGACGGACGAGCGTCAGCCTGGGCGTGATGGTCACCCGCGACCACTCCCGCTCGGGCTGGTGCCTCATCCGCACCCCGCTGGCGTCGCACGTCCATGTCGCCGACCCCTCCGGTGGCGGACCCTCCAGCGGCGCCCTACCACCACCGGCTTCCTGCCTGCACGAACATCTTTACCGACGCCCACCGCACAACGGAAGCGAGAGCGTTCGGTGCGCGCACTGGTTCCGGAGCGTTGCGCATCCGTTCACACGCAGCGTGAGCGCCCGACACGCAGCCGTGATGCAGCCCCGACAGCAACTCGACGGATACCCTATGGGGGTATAGGATGGCGACCTCCGTACCGCGAATCGAGGCGCCCCGCATGTCCTCCCCCACGATCGAAACCTCACCACCCGGCGACCAGCAGGCCATCGAGTTCGCCGCCGAGGGCATGACCTGCGGCTCGTGTGCGGCACGCATCCAGAAGACCCTGGCCAAGCAGGACGGGGTCAGCGATGCGGAGGTCAACTACGCCACGGGCCGGGCCCTGGTCACCCTCGACCCCAGCAAGGTCGATACCGCCGCGCTGCAGAAGGCGATCGACCGGCTCGGCTACGGCCTCGAGCCCGTGCCTGAGCCCGGGGCGGACATCGATCATGACCACGACCCGCAGCGCGATGCGGAGGAGCGTGCACAACGGAAGTGGCTGCTCCGTGTGCTCTTCTCCGTGCCACCCACCCTGGTGGTGGTGTGGCTGGCGATGTTCTCCGGGGAGCTCGGTGAGCAGACCTGGGCCAGGTGGACCCAGTTCGTCCTCGCCACACCCGTGCAGTTCTACGTCGGCTGGCCCTTCCTCGCGGAGATGGCCCGTCGGGCGCGCCGGTTCACCGCGAACATGGACACCCTGATCGGGATCGGGACCCTGGCCGCCTACGGCTACTCCGTCGTGGCGTTGTTCTATGGCGGCTTCCTCTACTTCGAGGTGGCCGCGGCGATCGTGGCGCTGCTCGCGCTCGGCCGCTACTTCGAGGCCCGTGCCAAGAGCCGCGCCGGCCACGCGCTGCGCGCCCTGCTCGAGCTCGGCGCGAAGCAGGCACGGGTGCTGCGTGACGGCGAAGAGCACATGGTCGACATCAACGAGGTCGCGGTGGGTGACCTTCTCAAGGTCCGTCCTGGGGAGAAGATCCCCACCGACGGCGAGGTGGTCGAGGGCGCCAGCTCGGTCGACGAGTCCATGCTCACCGGCGAGTCGATGCCCGTGGACAAGCAACCCGGCGATCAGGTCGCGGGCGCCACGGTCAACGCCGGCGGGGTACTGACGGTGCGCGCGACCGCTGTCGGCTCGGACACCGCGCTGTCACAGATCGTGCAGCTGGTCACCGACGCGCAGCGGGGTAAGGCGCCTGTCCAGCGGCTCGCTGACCGCATCTCCGCGGTGTTCGTCCCCGTGGTGATCGTCATCGCCCTGGCCACCTTCCTCGGCTGGTGGCTGCTCGCGGGAGAACCACTGACCGGCCTGACCACCGGTGTCGCGGTGCTGATCATCGCCTGCCCCTGCGCGCTCGGGCTGGCCACCCCCATCGCCATCATGGTGGGCACAGGACGTGGCGCGGAGCTCGGGGTACTCATCAAGCGGATCGAGACCCTGGAACAGACCCGGCGCATCACCACGGTGGTGTTCGACAAGACCGGGACCCTGACCCATGGGAGGATGACCCTGACCGATGTCGCCCCCGGCGACGGCATCGACGAGGTCACCCTGCTGCGCCGTGCCGGCGCGGTGGAGGCCGACAGCGAACACCCCATCGGCCAGGCCGTGGCCACCGCCGCACGCGATCGCGCCGGGGAACTGCCGACAGCGACCGCCTTCGCCGCCGTGGCCGGCCAGGGCGTCCACGCCGAGGTGGAGGACACCACGGTGTGGGTCGGGCGCCGATCGCTGATGGCCGACAACGACCTCGTCCTCGACGCGGGCCTCACCAGCCGCGCCACAGCACTCGAGGAGGCCGGGCGTACCGCGGTACTGGTCGCGTGGGACGGTGCCGTGCGCGGGGTACTGGCCGTCGCCGACGAGCTCAAGGACGACGCCGCGACGACGGTGGCCCGGCTGACCGACATGGGCCTGACCGTCGCGATGCTCACCGGTGACAACCAGCGCACCGCCGAGGCCATCGCCGCGCAGGTCGGCATCCAGCGGGTGCTCGCCGAGGTCTACCCCGGCGACAAGCGCGGGGAGATCGAGCGCCTCCAGGAGGCCGGCGAAGTGGTCGCCATGGTCGGTGACGGCGTGAACGACGCCCCGGCCCTGGTCCAGGCCGACCTGGGCATCGCCATCGGTACGGGCACCGACGTCGCCATCGAGTCCAGCGATCTCACCCTGCTGCGCGGCGATCTGCCGGGGGTCCCGCTGGCGATCGACCTGTCACGCCGCACCTACCGCACGATCCTCCAGAACCTCGGTTGGGCCTTCGGGTACAACACCGCCGCGATCCCCCTGGCTGCGGCCGGCCTCCTCAACCCGATGATCGCCGGAGGGGCCATGGCCTTCTCCTCGATCAGCGTGGTACTCAACGCGCTGCGGCTCAAGCGCTTCGGCCGCGAGGTCACACCTGCAGCGTGAGCCGGAGGTACCGATGACCCGTCCCACCACCGTCGCGCTCGCGCTGGGCGGTGGTGGGGCGCGCGGCTACGCCCACATCGGGGTGCTCGAGGTCCTCGAGGAACGCGGCTTCGAGGTGATCAGCATCGCCGGCACCTCCATGGGGGCCCTGGTCGGTGGGCTCTACGCCGCGGAGGTACTGCACGAGTACGCCGAGTGGGCCCGGTCACTGACCCAGCGTGACGTGCTGCGGCTCCTCGACCCGACCATCCGAGCTCCCGGCGCGATCCGCGCGGAGAAGGTGTTCGCCAAGGTCATCGAACTCCTGGGCGAGCGCACCATCGAGGACCTGCCGATCCCCTACACCGCCGTGGCCACGGATCTGTTGGCCGGTCGTGAGGTCTGGTTCCAGCGCGGACCCCTCGCACCAGCCATCCGGGCCTCGATCGCGCTGCCGAGCTTCATCACGCCGGTGGTGCTGCAGGGGCGCCTGCTGGCGGATGGTGGCCTGCTCAACCCGATCCCCGTGGCAGCGACCGCAGCCGCGGCCGCCGATGTGACCATCGCGGTGTCGCTGTCCGAGGAGCACCTGACCGGCACCGGGACCGCACCGACGAGTATGGCGGCCAACCGCCCGGATGGCCTTGCCGGCGCCGATGGCGAGCCGCGCACCAACCCTGGCCGGGAACGGGACCCCAGCCAGGTGCTCGACCACGACCTGGTCCGCACCATCAGCGGCTGGTTCACCGGCAGCCGCGCACCGGACCTGGTCGAGGATGCCGACGACGGGCCGGCACCCCCACCCGGGGCACCATCAGCAGCAGCACCGACGCCGGGGTGGTTCACGCCGACGCCCCCTGGGCTCCGCACCCTCGAGGTCATGCAACTGTCCGTGGAGGCGATGCAGGCGTCCGTGACGCGTTTCCGCCTGGCGGCCTACCCACCCGATGTGCTCGTCTCGATCCCCCGCGACGCCTGCCGGACGCTGGATTTCCACCGCGCCGAGGAACTGATCGCGATCGGACGCGAACGCACGGCTGTCGCGATCGACGGGATCCCCGCGATGCAGCGCGAGTGATGCGGCACGTCGGGACGAAGGGCCCTAGAGGTCCTGTCCATCGGCCGTAGCTGGTCGCGGCCGGGGACCCCATCGTCGCACGATGGCGTCGACCTCGTCGTCGCGAACGCACAGCAACCGGAGCGGACAGGGCGACAGCGTGGCAGGTCAGATCAGCGTGTTCCAGCCCGCGGTGGGTGATGCCGCGACGCTGCGACACAGCTTCGAAGCCGAGCCCTGGTGGCTACCCGAGGCTCGACCGACAACCGATGGTGACTGGCTGGTCGGTCTGTCATGGGGTCGGATCCGCCGTTCCGTGGTGACGCGGGTGGGTCAACCCTGGGCCGCCTCCGACGCCGTGTGGCGCTCCCTGTCCTGGGACCCGACGACGGCCAGCACGGATCGGGCTGCACGCCCGCTGGACCGGTTGCTGCCCGCCTTCGATGGTGAGATCGGGCTGCACCTTCGACCGGACGCACCATCGTTGATGGTCGACGGCCGCTATCAGCCTCCTGGTGGTGACCTCGGCGCCGCCATCGACGAGCTCGCCTTCCACCGGGTCGCCCGCGCCACGCTGCAGTCCCTGCTGGGTGGGATCGCGCACCATCTGGCGCCGGTCGAGGACCCCGCCTCCCGCAGCGCCTGACAGGCGCCGTCGTCGCAGGGCAGTCAGCTCTGCGCGCCGCTACCGCGGCGGTCTGCGGCGGCGTAGCGGAGCACCTCGACGTCCTCACGCACGACCAACCCGCCTCCGACGAGGCGGTCGAGGACGGGGAGGAAGGCGTCGATGCGCTCGGGCATGTCCACCAACACGATCACGATCGGAAGATCCTCTGAGAAGGTGAGCAGCCGTGCGGTGTGCACCACCTGGCTGGCACCGAAGCCCTCCAGCCCGCGGAGCACGGTCGCGCCGGCCAGTCCGGCGTCACGGGCCCGGCGGACGATCTCGGTGTACATCGGACGTGATCCCACCCGGTCGCTCTCACCGACGTAGACCGTCAGCCGCACGGCAGAGGTGGTCATCCTGGTGGTGATACCGACGGGGGCGGTGAGGTGGAGAACGGGCACCTCGACCAGCTCACGGATGCGCTCCAGCAGGCCACGGGGGAGCCAGTTCGACAACCCACCGGGCAGCGTGACCACGACCACCTCGTCGTAGCGCTCCGCCGCGAGCGCGAGAGCGACCTCGTCCAGCGCGTCGCCGTCCACCACCTCGCCGGTCGCCTGCGCACCGACCTCCCCGAACCGGACCAGCTCTGCGGCCAGCCGTTGCTCCGCCGGATCATCGAGGTGCGCGCCATCCCCGCCCGGCGGCGGTCGCTCGGCCGGGACCAGCACGTGGCAGGCGACCCGGCCCGCGTGGACGCGACGGCGCACCTCGTCGAGCAGCGTCAGCCCACCGAGTGCCCGGTTGGCGACGATCAGGTAGCGACCCACCCCGCACCTCCCGACCCTGTCAGCCTAGACCCTGTCCGCGGTCGAGCGCCTACCGTGCCGGCCATGTCGAACCGTCTGCCGCCGCGCCGCAACCTCGGCTACGTCGCCCTCGGTGGGGCCGTCGGCGCGCTGGCCCGCGTCGCCCTGGCCACCGCGTTCCCTCCCCTGCCCGGCAGGTTCCCCTGGGTGACCTTCCTGGAGAACATCACCGGCGCCTTCCTCCTCGCGTGGCTGCTGACCCTGCTGACAGAGCGGTTGGCCCTCGATCCGGCGGTACGGCTGCTGCTGTGTACCGGGGCGCTGGGCGCCTTCACGACCTACAGCACCCTCGCGGTGGAGGTTGACGGGCTGCTGCGTGCTGGCGGTGGGTGGCTCGCGGTGCTGTACGCCGGGGCCTCGGTGGTGGTCGGCCTGCTCGCGGCGCTGCTCGGGGTCCAGCTCGCGCGCCTGCGGCCCCGGGGCCCGCGCGGCAGGGGCACGCCGGGAGCGGGAGCGGAGCCACCGTCATGATCTGGCTCGCGATCGCCCTCGCCGGCGCCCTGGGCGCGACGTCGCGCTACCTGGCGGACCACCTGGTCAGCGTCCGCCTGCCGGGTGTGCTGCCCTGGGGCACCTTCCTCATCAACGTGAGCGGGTCGTTCCTGGCGGGCATCATCGCAGCGCTGACCACGGAGCAGGTCCTCAGCCCCGAGATGTCACGGGTGGTCGCCGGCGGGTTCCTCGGCGCCTACACGACCTTCTCGACGGCCATGTACGAGAGCGTGCGTCTGCTGGAGGACGGCGCCCGGCGCCAGGCCGTCACCAACCTCCTCCTCCCCCTGGTGAGCTCGGTCGCAGCCGCTGCCTTCGGATGGCAGCTCGGCGCCTTGCTCCTCGTGCGGTAGCACTACCTAGGCTCGGGGGCCCGGGTCGGGCGCGTCGCAGAGGTCGCGCCCACGACCCGGCCGAACCCACCGTCGAGCCAGGGAGCCACCGCATGAGCACCTTCGATCCTGATCCGCCAGCCCCCGCCGTCGGCGGGAACCCCGCTGACCAGCTGATCACGATCAAGCGGTTCCTCGCCGACCGCCAACCCGCTGGGGCGACGGGCAACCTCACGGGCCTGCTCTACGACATCGCCCTGGCGGGCAAGCTCATCTCCAGCAAGACCCGCCGTGCCGGGCTGACCGACATGCTGGGACGCTCCGGGGTCACCAACGTCCAGGGTGAGGAGCAGAAGAGCCTGGACGTCTACGCCGACCAGGTGATCGCCGGGCTGCTCGGCAACAGCGGCAAGGTGTGCGCGCTGATCTCCGAGGAGCAGCCGGAGGTGACCGTCTTCGAGGACGGCGGCCCCTACATCGTCACCTGCGACCCCCTCGACGGCTCCTCCAACATCGACGCCAACGTCAGCATCGGCACGATCTTCGGGGTCTTCCGCCGTCGTGACGCCGACCACGGGCCAACCACCGAGGACTGGCTGCGCCCCGGCTCGGAGATGGTGGCCGCCGGCTACCTCCTGTACTCCACCTCGACGATGCTGGTCTACAGCGCCGGTGACGGGGTCCACGCCTTCACCCTCGACCCGGAGGCCGGCGAGTTCCTCCTGACCTGGTCGGACCTGGAGTTCCCCGAGGACCCCAGCTACTACAGCTTCAACCTCGCCGCTTCAGCCCACTGGGAGCAGGGCGTGGAGCGCTTCGTGGACTGGGCCAACCGCGACGACACCCCGACCATGTCGCAGCGCTACATCGGTTCGGCGGTGTCCGACTTCCACCGCAACCTGCTGCACGGCGGGATCTTCGCCTACCCCGGTACCGACGAGGAGCCCGAAGGCAAGCTCCGCCTGCTCTACGAGGGCGCACCCCTGGCCTACCTGGCGGAGCAGGCCGGAGGCCGTGGCTCCGACAGTCGCGAGTCGCTGCTGGACCTGGTCCCCACCGACATCCACCAGCGCACCCCGGTGTTCGTCGGTGCCCGAGGCCTGGTCGAGAAGCTCGAAGCGTTCGTCGCCGGCCCTGACGGCAGCTAGGGGTGGCCTGGCTCGGCTGCCCGATCGCCTCCACCTCGGCATCGGGCGGCCGGCGACACGGGGGAAGGCGCAGGGGATGCGCGAGCAACTCGCACGCAAGCTGGGCCTGAGAGAGGACGCCCCCATCTTCTTCGCCTCGGCGGGGTTCATGGTCGTCTTCCTGGTCGTGCTGATCGCCGTACCGGGACTCGTGGAGCAGGTCTTCCTGCTCGGACGCCAGTGGATCGTGGAGAACCTCGGCTGGTTCTTCATCAGCGGGGTCTCGGCCTGGTTGGTGTTCCTGCTGTGGATCGCCGTCAGCCGGTACGGGACGGTGCGGCTCGGTGACCCCGGTGACCGCCTCACCTACAGCAACGTCTCCTGGTTCACCATGCTGTTCGCCGGCGGCATCGGCACGGTGCAGATGTTCTGGGGGTCGCGGAACCGATCCTGCACTTCTCCAACCCGCCCGTCGCCGGTGTGGAGGCGTTCTCGCCCGAAGCGGCGCAGGAGGCCCTGAGCTTCTCCCTCCACCACCTCGGTCTGCACACCTGGACGATCTTCGCGCTGCCCGGCCTGGCCTTCGCGTACGTCATCTACCGGCACAAGCTGCCCATGCGGGTCAGTTCGGTGTTCTACCCCTTCCTCGGCGAGCGGATCAGCGGCCCCATCGGCACGACGATCGACGTCTTCGCCATCCTCGGCACCCTGTTCGGCGTGGCCGTCTCCATCGGGCGGGGTACCTCGCAGATCAACGCCGGGCTGACGGAACTGTTCGGCTGCGCCGACAACGTCCCCGTCAAGCTGACCATCAGCGCGTGCTGACCGCGGTCGCGGTGGCATCGATCGTGGCGGGGCTGGACAAGGGCATCAAGCGGCTGTCCAACCTCAACATCGGGATGGCCGTCGGCCTGATGCTGTTCGTGCTGGTCACCGGCTCGACGGTGTTCCTGCTCCGGGGCATCATCGAGACCTTCGGGCTGTACATCTCCAACAGCGTGCCGCTGTCGTTCTGGAACGACACCCTCGCCCAGTACCAGCGGGACGACGGGTGGGGCTGGCAGGGCGGCTGGACCGTGTTCTACTGGGCCTGGACGGTGACCTGGTCGCCCTTCATCGGCATCTTCGTCGCGCGCATCTCCCGGGGGCGCACGATCCGCGAGTTCGTGCTCGGAGTGCTGTTCGCGCCGTCGCTGTTCACCCTGGTGTGGTTCGCCGTCTTCGGCTGGTCCGCGATGGAGATCGACGGCATCGGGACCAACGGCGGCCCGATCACCGACGCGGTAGGCCCCGGCCCTGAGTTCGCGATGTTCACCTTCTTCGAGAGCTTCCCCGCCACCACCCTGATCCAGGGGCTGGCGGTGACGATCGTCGCGATCTTCTTCGCCACCTCCTCCGACTCCGCGTCCCTGGTGGTCGACATCCTGTGCATCTGCGATGAGGACCCCGGACCGGTCCGCGAGCGCGTGTTCTGGGGCCTGTTCGAGGGCGTACTCGCCGGGTCCCTGATCGCCCTGGCCGGGGAGACCGGGCTGGTCGCGCTCCAGCAGGTCATCACCGTGATCGGGCTGCCGATCTTCATCCTGGTGTTCGGGATGCTGTTCGCACTGTTCCGGGGTCTGCAGCGCGAGAAGCTGGAGAAGCCGAAGGAGCCACCGGCGCCGGAGCTGGACGACCCGCTGTTCGGCACCAAGGGAGAGGCGGAAGGCTCCGGTCAGGCGTGAGCTCCTGCGGGGCCAGCGGGCGCACCACGCTGGCTGGCCCCACGGGGCAACACCCCGGTCAGCGGGCCGCCTCCACCGTGATCAGTGGGCCGCCTCCACCGCGGTCAGCGGGCCGCCTCCACCGTGGCGAGCAGCTCCTGCCACGCGGTCTCGAACTTGGCCACGCCCTGCTCCTCCAGCAGATCCGTCACCTCGTCGAGGTCGATGCCGTGCCCCGCCAGCTCCGCGACCACCTCGGCGGCATCGTCGAGGTGCGGCGTGATCGTGTCGCCTGCCACAGGGTCCGCGGTGGCCACCGCCTCGAGGGTCGCCTCGGGCATCGTGTTGACGGTGCCCGGTGCGACCAGCTCGGTGACGTAGAGCGTCAACGGGTAGTCGGGGTTCTTCACCCCGGTGGAGGCCCACAGCGGACGTTGCGGGTTGGCGCCCCGCTCCTCGAGGGCCTGCCACCGGTCACCATCCGCCTGCTCGAGGAAGGCGCCGTAGGCCAGACGCGCGTTGGCCACAGCCACCCGGCCCAGCAGCTGCCTGGCTGCCGGATCCTCCATGGCCGACAGACGCGGGTCCAGTTCGGTGTCGACCCGTGAGACGAAGAAGGATGCGACGGAGTGGATGTCGTCGATCGGTGCACCACCAGCGAGCCGGTCCTCCAGCCCCGACCAGTAGGCATCCATCACCTGCCGGTAGCGCTCCACGGCGAAGAGCAGGGTGACGTTGACGCTGATCCCCTCGGCGATCACCCGTCGGATCGCCGGCAGGCCGGCGCGGGTACCGGGGATCTTGATCAGCAGGTTGGGGCGATCCACCGCCGCCCACAGTTCGCGCGCCTGGATGATGGTGGCATCGGTGTCGTGGGCGAGGCGGGGGTCCACCTCGATGGACACGCGGCCGTCCTGGCCGTCGGTTGCCTCCCACACCGGGGTGAGCAGGTCGCAGGCCCGGCGCACGTCCTCGGTGGTCAACGCCCGCACGATCTCCTCGGCATCAGCACCCGCGGCGGACAGCCGGGCGACGTCAGCGTCGTAGTCCTGCGAACCGGAGATCGCGGCCTGGAAGATCGCCGGGTTCGTGGTCACGCCCACCACATCACGCTCCTTGACCAGACCAGCGAGGTTGCCGGAGTCCAGCCGACCGCGGGAGAGGTCGTCGAGCCAGATGGCGACGCCTGCACGGGACAGGGCCGCCGTCGGGCGTGGGGACGCTGGGCTCGAACTCGTGCTGCTGTGCATCGGTGCCTGCTCCTGTGGGGCCCGTCGCTCACGGGCGGTGTGCCTGCACCAGCACCGTAGGCCAGGATCAGGCCGGGCGGCACGCCGGGCTCGCGGTGGCCCCTCACAGCGGGGAGGTGCTCGGCGCCACGCTGCGAACCATGCCAGTCCAACTGGACGAGCATCCCTCCTTCCGAACATCGGCGCCCAGGCCCGGCCCCGGACCGCGTGTGCGAAGGTTGGGCCATGAAACCGCTGCGCGGGTTGCGCTCCCGGCTCTCCGCGGCCTTCGGGCGCCGGCTCGAGGTCACCGACAGCATCCATGAGGTGCTGCGTCCCGCCGTGCACGCACTGACTGCTGGTGTCGTGGGCGCCCTGTTCGCACTTCTCACCCTCCACGTGGACCACGCCACGAACCTCAGCCTGCCCGTGTCGGCGGCAAACGCCCGCGCCGTCGTCGCCGGGCTCGTCACCGCACTGGTCACCATCGCGATCTTCTCGATCTGGATGCGCTCCGTGGTGGCCGGCCTCACCAGTGGTCAGGTCTCGTCGAGGATCGTCGCCGAGTACCTCGATGACGACCTCCAGTGGCAGCTGATCACAGGGATGTCCGCGGCCTTCACCTTCACCTTGACCGTGCTGCTCCACCTGCCGCCGGACGACACCCCGGTGGTCCCGGCCGTATCGATGCTCCTGGCGGTCTCCACGGTGCTACTCGGTCTGGTCATGGTCATGGGCGCGCTCCAGAGCGCCGTGCAGGGGCTCTCACCATCTCGGCTCCTCGCCACGTTGGCCGGGCGGGCCCGTACGGCGATCCACAACGACCCCGCTCCCGACGGGGGATGGCAGGAGGATCCCTGGCACGGTGAACCCAACCCCGACGCAGCCGTGATCATCGAGTCGGACCGCACCGGTTGGGTGCGTTCGATCGATCACGCCACCATGCTCGCCGTCATACCCGACCACAGCCGAGTGGGCCTGCACGTCGACGTCGGTTCCTTCGTCAGCGGGGGTGATCGACTGGCCAGCTGCAACGCAACGCTGTCAGAGGGCGACATCGACGCGATCCGTGACGCGACCCTGCTGACCGACCTGCGCAACCCGGAGGACGACCTCGGCTTCGTCCTCCAGCAGCTGCGGGACATGGCCCAGCACGCGCTGGGATCGGAGGGCGACAGCTCCGTGTCCGAGGAGGGCCTGCTGCATCTGCGCGCCATCCTGGGCGAGCTCATCGCGACCGGGGTTCCCTCCGGCCACGCCGTCGGATCCGATGACCGCGTCGTCGTCGCGCTCGAGCGACGAACGGTGTCCCATCACCTCTGGGACACCCTCGAGCCCCTGGTCTACGCCAGCCAGCAGGGCAGTCCCATCGCCCGACGATCCGTGGCAACCACCATCCGGCTGCTGCAGCGTCGAGCGACCGCAGGTACGCCACCGCGGGCGTCACTCGATGCACTGCTGCAGCTGCTGGGGGACGGCGAGGAGCCATCCACCCTTGGCGTCGAGCACACACCCACGTCACGCGTATGACGTGCCTCGGGGAGCACGTGTAGCGAGGCGGCTCCAAGCGGTCTCAGCAGGCTCCGCTCGTTGCCGAAAACCCGCTCTGAACAGCCGGTATGCGGATCTCTGGTGGCGCCCCGTCTCGCACGATGTCGCGCTGTGCCAGGTCTCTTGTGACCATTCCGGAACCCTGCGGGAAGACTCTGGTCGGTCAGCAATCAGGGTTCTGGCCGTTGTCCGCCAGTCCTTCACCTGGCGCCTGACACGGCCCCGAGACGACAACAACAGCTCCGCGGCCATCGGCCTCGTCGACCGTGAACGCGTCGTCGTTCGTGAAGGCTTCGTCGTTCGTGAAGGCTTCGTCGTGCGTGAAGGCTTCGTCGTGCGTGAACGTGTCGCAGCCTGACGGTCGTCTCCGCCGGCCGTCAAGCGGGCACTACCAGAGGTTGCTGCCCGGTTCGCGAACGGTGCGCAGCAGCGGTCCCGCCGGGGCCGGGTCGTCTGCTGTCCTCCATCCACTCGCGCACCCGCACCGGTCCCTGGTCGATCCCTGGGCCAGGGCCCAGGAGATGACCACACCCCGCCGACCACGCCCCCGCCCACACCACACCCTGGTCGATCCCTGGGCCAGGGCCCAGGAGATGACCACACCCCGCCGACCACGCGTCGGTAACGCAGCTGTGCTCTGCGGCGTCATGGGGAGGTGCGCAACGCCGGGCATCCCTCCGCATACGGGATCATGCTGTGCGCGATGGTCGTGGCCTGGGTGACCCTGCGCGCATGGCTGCATCGCTGTCAGGCGGGATGGCCGAGGCTGAACAGCAGGTCGGGGAGGTTCACGCGTTGCCCGTTGCGTCGGGTCGGATGCGTGACAGTAGGCGAAACAACTTCGACCGAGTCATCACGCCCGGAATCTCCACCCGCGGCATCCAGCGAGATGCGGCCGGGGCGCCGCGCGAAACGCCGGATCATCCGGCGGGCAGGAGGAGCGTCGGTTCCAGACCGGCGATCTGCGCCGCGAGGACCGACTGGCGCCGATCGAGTGTCACCAGTGGGAGGTCGTGGTCCCGGCAGGTGAGGGCGATGAGCAGGTCGAGGTTCCACGGCGCGCGCCCGCAGCGACGTGGGGTCGGGCGAGCGCGTGGAACTCGTGGTTGGTGACCAGGCGCGCCACCATGACCGAGGTGTCGATCACCGCTCATCGCGCTGGTCGTGGATCGCCTGGGTGGCGTCGGTGTTGCTCACCGTGCCGGCGTCATCGAGTGTGACCATCACAAGTCCGTCCTCATCGGAGGTCACTGTGGCCTGTCGGCGCCGCTTGAGCAGGACACCCTCGGGCGTCGAGACGAGTTCTAGGGTCCCCCCAGCCAGCAGCCCCAGCCGCTCCCGCTCGACGTGCGGGATCACGACGCGGCCCTGTGCGTCGACCTTCACGGTGACGGTCACGATCGCTCCTTCGCTGCCACGGCGATGGTCTCATGGTTCCATCCGCCTGGCAGCACTCTCCCCCGCGTAAACGACCACTGAGCGCGACCAGTCGGCAACGCCCGTTGCTGCCTTCCCCCCGAGCGTCTCGTCAGCCCGCTGTCCACAGTGCAGTTCGTGGCCGAAGAAGCGCTGTCTACACTCCTCGCCTCGATGCACGCCGGCACGTCGGATCCACACGATGCTCCACGAGGCGTTCGCCGACGCGATCCGCTGTGGACTCCTCGAGCGCCATCCGTGCGACCGCGCCGACCCTCCCTGGACGTCGGAGGTCAAGGGCCTCGCTCGCAGTGCCCGCCACAGCTACACCTGGGACGAGCTCGCCCGCATCCTCGACGTGGCCAGCGACGATCGACTGTTCGCGCTGTGGCATCTGTTCGTCACCACCCGGATGCGTCGGAGCGAGGTTGCGGCGTTGCTGTGGCGCAACAGCGATCTGGACGCCGGCCTCCTCTCGGTCACCCGTGCAGCTCGAGGAACGGATCGCACTCCGCGGCTCGTGGCGTGGCGTTGAACGGGTCTTCACCTCCCCCACTGGAGGCAGCTGGTCGCGCTACGCCGCCGACCTTGCCCAACAACACGATCACCAGCCTGCCGACGAGCTCCGCCAACGGCACTCACCACACACCACTCGACCGCGGCCTACACCCGGGACGCGTACCAGGAGGTCATGCCCGGGGTGCGCGCGATCCTGACCGACAACGTGATCGTCCAGGTTGTCGACCACCGAGCGCGGTTCGTGCTGCTCTGCGTCGTCGCCGCACGTCCGCTCATCGCCGTCGTGGCCACGCATCGTGTGACCATTCTGTGACCATTCGGCCCAGGCCCGGCCAAGGAGAGAGGCGGCTTCCCGAAGGAAACCGCCTCTGACCTCGGGCGATGCGGCGGAGGGAGGGGGATTCGAACCCCCGAGACCCGAAGGTCTACCCGCTTTCGAGGCGGGCGCACTAGGCCGGACTATGCGATCCCTCCATGCCCGCCGGAGCGCGCGTCGGGAGGGTACGCACCTCGGACCTCGCCCGGCAACCGGGCGGTCATCCTCATGAACGGCGGTCGGCGAAGAACCCCTTGAGCAGCGCCGATGCCTCACCCGCCAGCACACCCCGCACCACCTCGACGCGGTGGTTGAGCCGTGGGTCCCGTGGGACGTCGTAGATCGCACCCACCGCCCCGGCCTTCGGGTCGTCCGCAGCGAACACGACGCGGTCGATCCGGGCGAGCACCAGGGCGCCGGCGCACATCACGCAGGGCTCGAGGGTCACGTACAGCGTGCAGCCCTGCAGCCGCCAGGAACCGCGCCGCCGGGCGCCCTCCCGCAGGGCGAGGATCTCCGCATGCGCCGTGGGGTCCTGATCCACCTCACGGCGGTTGTGGCCACGGGCCAGGATCCGATCCTGCTCCACGAGGACGGCGCCGATGGGCACGTCAGCGTGTCCCGACGCCGCCTCGGCCTCGGCCAGCGCCTCCCGCATCCATCGCCCGTGCATACCCGGGAGACTACGTGCCCTGGCTCCCGGCAGCCTCCCGCGCCAGCAGCGCACGCTTGCGGGTCGTCCCCCAGCGGTACCCACCGAGCTCACCCGTCGCCCTGAGTACCCGGTGGCACGGGATCAGCACGGCCACGGGGTTGCGACCCACCGCGTTGGCGACGGCGCGGGCCGCCCCCGGTCGACCAGCAGCACGTGCCACCTCGGAGTAGGTCACCACCCGATCCCCGGGGACCTGCAGCAGCGCCTCCCACACCCTGACCTGCAGGTTCGTGCCGAGCGCGAGGACCGACAACGGCGCCACCGTGCGGGCGGAACCCCCGCCCTGGTCGGCCCACCCGGTGCCGGCCGCGGGGAACCGGGTGGCGAGGTGGTCCACCACCGGCTGGGTCGCCATCGCATCTTCCTCCACACGGGCATGGGGCCACTGTCGCCGGAGGTCGTCCAGTGCATGCTCGACCGTTGCCGGGGGGTCGATGAAGCGCAGGCACAGCACACCGCGAGCCGTGACGGCCACCAGTGCGCAGCCCAGGGGTGTCGCATGGCACCCGTAGTGGATCGTCAGACCTGCTCCGTCGCGACCCAACTCGCCCGGGGTGACCGCCTCCAGACGCACCGTCAGATCGTGCAGTCGCCCGGCGGAGGACAGACCGGTGGCAGCCACCGTCTCCAGCACCGTCGCGCGTTCACGCAGGAGGGTTCTGGCTGCGCCGAGCGTGAGCCATTGGAGGAACCGGTGCGGGCTGACACCCGCGAAGCGCACGAAGGTGCGGTGGAGATGGCCCGTTGACAGATGCAGCGCGGCCGCCACCTCATCGACGCTCGGCTGTTCCGTTCGGTGCGCGTCGAGCCACTCGATGGCCGCAGCGACCCGCGCGTAGTCACGTAGCCAGCCCTGCTCGTGCGCACCCTCGCCGCTCATCGACCACCTCGCTGTCCGGGCTCCGCGCCTGGGGCCCATCACCTGATATCCGCCCACCTCATCCACGGTTGGCAGAGAGGCGCACCACCTCACCGGGTCCAGACAGAGTCTGGCCTGCCCCGCGATCTGAGGCGACCCGGAAACTGACGGGTGCGTTCCGCGGTGCTGTAGGAAGTCTCGGATCCGAGACCTCGTGTGGCACCCGGCGAACCGACCTCTCGACCATGGGCACGGGAGAACGGGCCCGTACGCGGCACCCCCCAAGCGGTACCCCCCTAGGGCATCGACCGGTATCCTTGCCGGACACGCGCCGGACGAGGACCTCACGATGCATGGCTACGCCGCCCGCAGCGACGAGCTGCAGGCACGCCTGCGCCGGATCGAAGGGCAGGTACGCGGCCTGCAACGCATGATCGAGGAGGACCGCTACTGCATCGATGTGCTGACCCAGATCTCCTCGGCCACCAAGGCGCTGCAGGGCGTAGCGACCACCATGCTCGATGAGCATGTCCGTCACTGTGTCCGAGACGCGATCGATCAGGGGGCCGACTCGGCCGACGAGAAGGTCGAAGAAGCCCTCGAGGTCATCCACCGCCTGATCAAGCGTTGATCGGCTCCACGACGCCCTGCGCCGCGACCGCACTACCCAAGCGCTCTGCCACGACGACGAGGAACCCAGCATGGCCACCCGCACCTACTCCGTACCCGAGATCTCCTGCGGGCACTGCAAGTCCGCTATCGAAGGTGAGGTCGGCGCCCTCGAGGACGTCACCACCGTGAACGTCGACATCGAGGCGAAGACGGTCACCGTCGACGGACCAGCGAGCGATGCCGCGATCCACGCCGCCATCGAGGAAGCTGGCTACGACGTCGTGAGCGGCTGAACACCACCGCGCAGCGCGCAGTCTGCGGTCCCCAGCGCACGCGGCTCCGAACTCCCAGCTCAAGCCCCTACGCAGCCTGCTTGGCTGCGGTGCCCCGGAGGGCCGTATGAGTGATGTGATGGACGCCGCGCTCGCTCCCGAGCGTGCGCTGGACGTGCTCCTGCAACTCCAGCCGCAACTGCAGGATGTCGTTGCCGGGCAACGGGCCATCGTCGGCCTACGGGCTGCCGCCGAGGACCACATCGAGCTTGTGGACGTCGATCTTGCGAGCGATGGCACCCTCGATGCCAGCGGCACCGACGCCCTCGTCGTAGTGACCAGCGAGGACGTGGGAGATGGCGACGACGTCGTCTCGCTGACCCAGCTGGCGTGCATCCTGCCCGGCGGGACGGAGGTGGGCATCAGCCGCGTCGACGGCGCTGCCCAGGCGAAGGCCTGGCGTACCGATCAGGACGCGAGCGATGCGGCGGACGAGTTGCGCCCACACGACGTCGCTGCCAACACCGCTCGTCGCGCCTTCGGGCTGCCGTCGGTGATCGGTGCGCGACCCAGCGTCGCAGGCGTGATCGGCCGGGCATGGCTCGTGACCGTCGCGGCTGAAGCGCTCAGGCGGTTCGACGCTCTCGAGGGTGTGCGGGATGTCGAGGTGGAGGAGCTGTCGGCGGTGGCGAACGCCCCGCTCCTCGGGGGCCTGGCCAGCGCAGACGCTGCGCTGCCGAGCTGGGAACAGCTCCATGCACACGCGGCTACCGGCCGTCTCGAGCTGGGTCCCTTCACGGTGCACCCCTCCCACGCCGCGTGGCTGGACGTCGACGGTCTCGCACAGGTGGTCGACACGACCCTGCCCATCGCCGAAGACCTGCTGGAACAGCTGCAACTCACCGCGGGGGATGCCGGCATGGCCTGGGCTCTGACGTGGCTGATCGATCGAGGATGGCACGAACCGGGGTGACCAGCGGCGCCGTGTGCTGTCCACAGGTCAACACGCCCCGGACGGGGAGTTGCGCTATCACCGCATAGCCTCTCGACCCGATGCCTCCCACCCCACCCATCGCCACGAACTTCCCCGGTCCCGAGGGCCTGGGTCGCAACGTCGTGATCGGTCCGGGTGCCCCAGCTCCGGCAGGCTTCACTGCTGCGCGGCGCCTGGTCATCGATGAGGAGGTCCTCGACGATCCCGCACCCACCGCCGCCCTTCTGCGCGCGCGCTGGGCAGCCCGTCGCCGGACCGTGATCGAGCTCGCGGTCGACAACGACCGGGCCCGTGCCCCGGAGTCGACGGACGCTGCGCCCTACACCCTGGCGCGCGACCACGCCTTCCATCGTGAGCACCTGCACTTCCTGACCTGGGCCAACAGCTACGACCTGCGTGGCACCGACCCCAGGTGGTGGCACGGTGTCCTGGCCGAGCGTCGCTGCGGCGCCGGCCACAGCGAGGCGGCCGACATCCAGCTGCCCGACGGCACGCACGCCTTCGTCGATGGTGGCCCTCGTGGTCCTGTTGCCGATGCACCGGCACACGCGCTCGTGCACCGTGAGTCCGTGCAGTTGGGGCGCTTGACCCTGCAGCGACAGGTGCCACCTCGTGAGCCGCTGGCACCGGACCAGTTGGCAGCGGTCACCCACGGGCACGGTCCGGCCCGCATCATCGCCCCGGCTGGCTCGGGCAAGACCCGGGTCCTGACCGCCCGCCTGCGGCATCTGCTCATCGACCGTTCGGTGGAGCCGGAGCTGGTGACGGCGCTGGCCTACAACACCCGCGCCGCTGAGGAGATGCGGGCGCGCACCAGCGACCTCGACGTCTCGATCCGCACACTCCACTCCCTGGCCCTGCGGATCTGCAGCCTGGAGCAGCGGCGACAGGTGATCGGCGAGCGGGACGTCCGCCGGATCCTCGATCGTCTGGTGCGGACCGCGCGGGTACCCAACCAGGATCCCTTCCAGGCCTACCTCGACGCCCTCGCCGAGGTCCGGCTCGGGCTGGCCGATCCCCGTGAGGTGGAGGCGCAGCGCGGTGACATCGACGGCTTCGCCGAGGTCTTCGACCGGTACCGCCAGGTACTCGCGGACGAGGGGCTGCTCGACTTCGACGAGCAGATCTACCGGGCCATCGAACTGTTGCTGCGGCGACCGGACCTGCGCACCCAGGTGCAGCGCTGGGGGACCCACCTGTTGGTCGATGAGTTCCAGGACCTCACGCCGGCCTTCCTGCTCTTGATCCGCCTGGTGGCCGGGCCGTCGATGCAGGTGTTCGCCGTCGGTGACGATGACCAGACGATCTACAGCTACGCAGGTGCAACCCCGGAACATCTCACGGCCTTCGACCGGTGGTTCCCCGGAGCCAGCTTCCACGCCCTGGAGGTCAACTACCGCTGTCCCGTCGCCGTGGTGGACGCGGCCTCCACCCTGCTCGCCCACAACCGTCACCGGGTCGACAAGCGCATCCGTGCCCACCGCGCGCCGGAGGGTCAGCCGCCGTCAGCGGAGACGGCCGGATGACCCGGAGCTCGGGCAGTGAGGGTCTTGCGGTCCACCGCGTCGGCGGTGGTGCGATGGCCGAGCGCGCCGTCGCCCTGCTCCAGGCAGCGCTCACCGCCGGGGCAGCGCCCGCCGATCTGTGCGTCCTGACCCGGGTGAACAGCGCACTGCTCCCGGTCCAGGTCGCCTTGACGGAGGCCGGCATCGCGCACACCGCACCCCTGGACGCAACGGTGCTGCAACGCACCGGTATCCGTACGGCGTTGGCCTACCTGCGGCTCGGGCTCGACACCGATCGCCTGCGGCGCGCTGACGTGCTCGACACCCTCAACCGACCCGCACGCAAGGTGAAGTCCGCGGTCACCCCCCTGCTACCGCGGCGCTCGCCCTGGTCGATCGGGACCCTGGAGCAGGTGGGCGATCAGCTGTCGGAGACGCACCGCCAGCGCTTCAGCGACTACCTCGGCGACCTGCTGGACCTCTCCAGCACCCTTGCGGACGGCGGTGACACCGCACGGGCCCTGGCGGTGATCCGTCAACGGATCGGCCTCGGGGAGGCGATGGATGCCCTCGACTCGTCCCGACGCCGACCGGAAGGCTCCAGCCACGGCGACGACCTCGATGCCCTTGCGCAGTTGGCGGCGCTGCAGCCCGATCCCGCCCGCTTCGAGACGTGGCTGAGCGAACGGCTCCGGGTACCCGGCGCACCCACCGGGATCACCCTGTCCACGGTCCACCGCGTGAAGGGCATGGAGTGGTCGCAGGTGGTGGTGTTCGCCGCGAACCAGGGGCTGTTCCCCCACCGTCTGGCCGACGACGTCGAGGAGGAGCGACGGGTGTTCCATGTGGCCATCACCCGTTGCCAGGAGCAGGTCCACGTGGTCGCTGACACCGACCGCGCATCACCCTTCCTTGAGGAGTTGACCACGCCGCCCCGGGCGCGCAGTACGGCCACAGCCCGATCCCGCCCCCACGGCCACCCTGCGCACGCCGAGCCCACCTTCGACGCGACGGGACAACTGCACGCCGCCCGGGGGGTGGAGGTCACCCTGGCCGGCGGGATCACCGGCCGCATCAGCGCGCTCGGGCGACATCACGTGGTCGTCGAGCTCACCGACGGTGACGGCCCGGCGGTCCAGGTCCGGGTACCCCACGGCAACCGCCTGCACGCCGGCGGTCGCAGCTGCCTGCTCACCGGACCCCGCGGGGCCGGTGGTCCCACCAGCGAGGTCGGCGCCGCCCGGCGGGTCGGGCAACTCGACGTCCAAGATGCCGCCGATGTGGCCGCCGACGACGCGCTGTTCGCGACGCTGAAGGAGTGGCGATCGAAGGTCGCGCGCAGCAACGGGGTACCTGCCTATCTGGTCTTCCAGGACCGTCACCTCCAGCTGATCGCCGGGCGCCGTCCCCACAGCCTCAACGAACTTGCCGCCTGCCCAGGCGTCGGTCCGGCCAAGCTCGAGCGCTACGGCGACGACCTCCTCGACCTCGTGGCACAGAGCGCCGAGACCCCCTGACCCTCCGCCGTGGCGGCTGCAACCCGACGGCCGCGTCCCAGGAGGCGGATAGGGTCGCCGTCCGCCCGGCAGACACGGGCCACCTCCTCCCACCGCCGCAACACGCTGCTCCCAGGGGTTCATCCGTGCATCGTCGACTCCACCTGCGCCGCTGGCAGAAGGACGCCCTCGACGCCTTCGAGGCCCGTCGCGAACGCGACTTCCTGACCGTCGCCACGCCCGGTGCGGGCAAGACCACCTTCGCGCTGACCGCGGGCCTCAGAGACCTCGCCCAGCACCCCCACCGCCGGATGGTCGTGGTCACCCCGACGCAGCACCTCAAGCACCAGTGGACGGAGGCCGCCGCCGACTTCGGACTGCAACTGGAGTCCAGCTGGTCGGCGACAGAACCCTTCCCCGCCGACATGCACGGGGTCGCCGTGACCTACCAGCAGGTCGCCTCCAGCGCCGCCGCACTCAGAGGCCCGAGCGACGACGCCTTCATCATCCTCGATGAGATCCACCATGCTGGCGGCGAACGCGCCTGGGGTGACGGTGTCGCCCACGCCTTCGAGCCCGCCGCACGCCGCCTCTCACTGTCCGGCACCCCCTTCCGGAGCGACCGCAACCCCATCCCCTTCGTCACCTACGGGCCGACGGAGGCGACCCCCTGGGCCGAGGCCGACGAGGCGGTCGCGGACCACGTCTACGGCTACGACGACGCCCTGCGCGACGGCGGCGTGGTCCGGCCGGTGTTCTTCCCCCGGATCGGCGGGGAGATGGAGTGGACCGCGCCCGACGGCACGCTCATGTCCGCCACCTTCGACGACGATCTCGACCGCACGGGCGCGTCCCAACGACTGCGCACGGCGCTGTCCCCCGAGGGGGAGTGGCTGCCCACGGTGCTCGACCAGGCCCATGAGCAGCTGCAGCGCCTGCGCCAGCAACAACCCGACGCCGGGGCCCTCGCGATCACGATCGACGTCGAGCACGCCCGCGCCGTGGCCCGCCTGCTGCGGACCCGCCACGGGGTCGACGCCGTGGTGGTCACCTCCGACGACCCCGATGCCAGCGAACGCATCGCCGCCTTCACCCGCAGCCGCGACCCCTGGATCGTCGCCGTGCGCATGGTGTCGGAGGGGGTCGACATCCCGCGGCTGCGGGTCGGGGTGTACGCCACCACCACCGTCACGGAGCTGTTCTTCCGCCAGGCCGTCGGCCGGCTGGTCCGCTGGCAGCGTGAGATGCGCCGCCAGAAGGCCTTCATGTTCCTCCCCGACGACGTCCGGCTCAGGACCTTCGCCGCCCAGCTGGCCGAGGCCCGGACCCACTCGCTCAGACGCCGGGAGGAGGACGGTGAGCAGCCCCGCGTGGAGCTCGATGAGCTCCCGTCTGAGGGTGAGGATCAGCTGTCGCTGTTCCAGGCCATCTCCGCCACGCCCATGGTGGGCGAACCGAGCAGCGTGTTCGACGACCACCACCCGGAGGACCTGATCGTCGACGACGTCACGGGCCTGACCATGGAGATCGAGCTGGCCGCACCGCCACCGATCGCGGGGGCGAACGAGCTGGCGGGTGCCCTGACAACGGTCCCCCGGAGCCAGCGCAAGCGCGAGCTCCGCCGCGAGAACACCGATCGGGTCCGGATGCTCACCCACCTCACGGGCCTCACCCCGGAGGTCGTCAACGCACGCCTGAACCAGGAGGTGGGCGTGGCTGGGATCGGCGAGGCCAGCCTCGCCCAGCTGGAGCGGCGCCGGCGGGTGGCCGACCGCTGGATCGATCGAGCCTGACGTGCTCCCCCTGCAGCTGCTGGTCGACGCGCGTCTGGTCACAGCCGAGCACGCCAGCCGGGTCGTCGCCCCCGCCTACGACGCCCTCGATGCCGCGGGACGACGTCAGCACATCGCCACGAACCCTGAGAGCTTCCTGGCCGCACTACCGACGGGCGGATCCGACCCCACGAGCAGGTGCGTGCGGACCGGGTGCGCGTATGGGTCGTGACGGAGCCGGCGACCCGCCGCATCGACGGCCTCGGCCCCGTCACCGTCGACGAGGTCCGCGCTGTGCTCCATCGGGTCGGGCTGACCACACGACCTCTTCCTGGTCCGGCGCTGCCCGCCACGGCCGGCACCGTGCACCTCGCCGTGGCGGGCAGTTGGCTGTCCGTGGACAGCCATGGCGAGCGCGGGGACAGCCTCCGGGACCGGCTGGATGTGGCGATCGCCGAACGTCACGTGGTGGCACCGCTGGCGACGTTGGCGGACGGTCCGCACCCGGCCGAGATCGTGCCCGTCCCCGGTCCGGCTGGCCTGGCGGGCCTCCAGCGCGAGGACAGCGTCGGCGTCGCGCTGGTCCCTCCCACCCTCGGCCAGATCCTCGCCATCACCAGCGCAGGCGGCGCGCTGCCCCACAAGAGCACGTAGCTGCGTCCGAAGCTGCGCTCGGGGATCCTGACCGTGCCCCGCTGAGCTCGGGCGACGTAGGCTGGTGCCATGGACAGCGTGGCGGAGGCCGACCTCGATCAGCTCCTGCGCGCCCGGGGCTACCGGGTGACGCGACCTCGGCGTGCGGTGTGGGAGGTGCTGTGTGACGCTGAGGATCACCTCACCGTGGAGGCGGTCACCGAACGCACCCACAGTGCCGGCTACGACGTCGATCTGGCGTCGGTCTACCGCAGCCTCGATCTGCTGGAGACGCTCGGCCTGGCCCGCTCCAGCCGGCTCGGCGACAGCGAGGCCAGCCGCTGGGAGCTCGCGCACCCCGACGAGCACTTCCACCTGGTCTGCAACAGCTGCGGGCGGGTCGACCACCACGTCGGCTCCCTGGTGGCCCAGGTCCGTGAGCACCTCGACACCGGGCACGGCTTCGCGGTCGACGAGGTGGAGCTGACGGTCACCGGGCGGTGCGCCGACTGCCGCTGACCCGGCTCAACGGGGCACGGTGACGATGACCGTGCGGCCCGCGGCGGCCCGTGCCAGGCGGCGGGCGCCCTTGCCCAGCCGGCTCTGGACCGGCGGGACCCCGGTGAGCACGACGTCCCCGGGCTGCAGGAGCCGGTTGAGGCGTCCGATCACCCCCTCCACGGGGACCAGTTCCACATCCGGATCGACCCCCCAGCCGGCCAGCTGGGGCTGGACCTGCTCCGCGCCGACCTCGGTGACGATGATCAGGTCCACCTCGGCCTGGCGCGCGATCCGGTGCCCGACCTCGAAGGCCAGGACCGTGCCGCGGAACCCCGTCGGGTCGAGGTCCTCCTCGGTGACCACCACCACGATCCGTCGGGTGGCGTCATCGTCCCCGGGGCGGCACACCATCACGGGTACGGGGCTCTGGGAGACGATCTGGTCGATGGTGGCGCCGAACAGGCCCTCACGGCGGTTGGCGTAGCCCTTCCACCCCATCACCAGGCAGGTGCCCGCCTGCTCGACGAGGGTGTGGAGCACGCCTGCGACGGTGGTCGCGTCGATGCGCACGGAGGTGGTGACCTCGGATCCGGCCTTGAGCGCCGTGGTCTCCGCCTTGGCGGCCAGCTCACGGTGGGCCCGCAGCTGGTCTGGCCGCGCGTCGAAGGGCAGCACGTTGACGGCCACCACCGCACCCGAGTCGGCGGCGGCCACCTGCGCGCCCACGCGCACGAGTTGGGCGACGCTGCGGGGGTTGGAGACCGGTACCACCACGCGGTTGCCGAGCAGGGCGTCGGTGCGCTCAGGGACCTCCACCTGGGGCGCGTAGCGGTCCCCGGTGACCCCTGCCACCAGGGCGGTGACCAGGATGACCAGGACCACGGCGTTGACGACCTCGGGACCGACCAGCCCGAGGTCGTCGGCCACGATCACCGCCGCCAGCGCCCCGGCCGCCTGCCCGACGCTCAGGGAGAACATCACCCCGCGCTCAGCCCGGCTGACCCCCAGCAGCCGGCCCGACCCTTCGGCGGCCAGCCACTTCGCACCCACCTCCGCAGCGACGAAGGCCGCACCCAGGGCCAGCGTGCGGGGGTCGGTGAACAGGGCCACGGGATCGAGCAGCATCCCCGTTGAGATCAGGAAGGCCGGGATGAACACGCTCTGCCCGAGCACACGGACCCGGTCCTCGATCACGGTGCCAGCGGGGACGAAGGGGTTGAAGGCGAGCCCTGCGAGGAACGCGCCGACGATCGGTTCGATCCCGATCACTCCGGCGAGCACCGCGGCGACGCCCATCCCCGACAGCAGGTAGGTCAGGCGGATCTGGCGGTCCTGACCGAGCCCGGTGAAGAACCACCGGGTGATCCGGGGGACCCAGACCAGCATCAGGGCGAGGTAGGCCACCAGACCGACGGAGAACAGCAGCCAGTAGCCGACACCGGTCTGCCCCCGCGCACCCGCCGCTGCCACGGCCAGCACCAACAGCGCCGCCACGGTCGAGAGCAGGGTTGCCCCGAGGGTGGCGGTCACGGCACGGTTGCGGGTGAGGTCGAAACGCTCGATCGCGGGGTAGCTCAGCAGGGTGTGGCTGGTGAAGGCCGAGGCGATGATGATCGACGCCAACCAGCCGAGCCCGAGCGCCATCGACACAGCGCTGACCACCACCATGGGGAGCACGAAGGTGGCGACCCCGAACACGATGGAGTCGCGCCGACGCTTGATGAACCCGTTCATGTCCAGGTCGAGTCCGCCCTGGAACAGCAGGTACAGCAACCCGATGTAGCCGATGGTCTCGATGAAGGTGTTCTGGTCCAGGATCCCGGTCACGTTCGGCCCGATGACCATCCCCCCCACCACCAGCCCGATGATCCCCGGCAGGCGGAAGCGGTCGGCCAACAGTGGCCCGAGGAGCACCAGCAGGAACAACACCGCGAAGACGGCGCCCGGATCGCTCAGCGGCAGGAGCCCCTCCAGCATCCAGTACCTCCGGTGGCCACCACCCCCGGCGATGGACGACTCGTGGGCCGCGGCAGCGTAACCCGGCCCCGTGCGAGCCGCCCTCCCGGTCAGCGTGCGGTGGCGGGCTTGGTCGGGACGGGTGCGAACAACCCGAGGACGATGACCGCGGCGGGCACGATCAGCAGCAGCAGCAGCACCTGTTGGTAGCTCCCGGTGAGATCGCGGCCGATCGACAGGGCGAGGGGACCGAAAGCGGTGGAGGCGACGTTGATCGAGGTCACGACGCCGCGGACCGCACCGATGTGGGCGAGGCCGTACAGCTTCGGGAAGGACGCGGCCTCCAGCGCCCGGGCCGACGACCCGGCTGCGCCGACGGTCACCCCGTAGGCGATGGCGGTCCAGCCGGGGGACACGAAGGCGACCCCGACCATGGCGCCCATCAGCAGCAGCATCGAGGTGGTCAGCACCCAGCGGGCGGCGAACCGGTCGACCATCGACCCCACCAGCAGCGTGGCGAACAGCGCGGCGATGGTCTGGGGCAGGAAGTTCGCGGCCGCCTGTACCGGCGTGAGGCCCTGCTCGCCGAGCAGGTCGATCTGGTGGAAGCCGAGTCCTGTAGCGATCATCCCGGTCGCGGACGTCGCTCCTGCCACGGCCCAGAACATCGGGGTCCTGAGCGCTGCACTGCGGGTGAAGGAGGCTGCCCGCGCCGCGGCCGCCACCTCCTCGGCATCATCGCGCCGTGGGGCACCGTCCGGTTGCTGCCCGACGTCCTCGGGCCGGTCGATCATGGCCCGCATGGCCAGCGGCACCACCAGCAGCCAGACGGTCAGGCCCGTCAGGATCCACGCGACGCGCCAACCGACCGCAGGGATCACGGCGGCCGCAGCCAGGGGGAACAGGGGGATGAACGCCGAACCGACCGCGGTGGTGACCCCCACCGCCAGCCCCCGTCGGCGGTCGAACCACGGCGCCGGCGCGGTGGTGGACACCAGCCCGAGCGCACCCTGCCCGAAGGTCCGGATCCCGGCGAAGCCGACGCCGAGCGTCACGAGCCCCACGACACCCGCCATGGACAGCAGGACCACGCCGAAGATCCCGCCCACCACCGCCATGGTCACGCGCGTGCCGCGCCGGTCCAGGATGCGTCCGGTGGTGGGCAGGGCGAAGGCGCCGACCAGGGTGCCGACGAGGTAGGCCGCCGACACCTGGGAACGGGTCAGTTCCAGGGAGGCCATCATCGGATCCACGAAGGCGCTGACCCCGACGGTCTGGCCCGGCCCGGTCATGCCCAGGCCGATGGCAGCGACCGCGACGACGCGCCACCCGGAGAACCGGGTGGTCGTACGGGGAGGGCGAGGCTCGCCCAGCAGTTGGACCAGCACGGCTCAGCTCAGGATCAGGGTGTCGAGGGTGAGCTCCGGGTGGTCACGGGCGACACGCTCCGCTACGTAGCGGCTGCGGAACAGCGCCAGGGGTACGCCGTTCTCACGCCGGTACACGTCGACGTCACGCATCGTCTCCAGCGTGGCGGCACCGTCATCGTCGGTCGCCCGTGCCACCTCGAAGCGGGTGCCCTCGAGGCGGACGGGAGAGCCGAACTCGTGCGCCATCCGCCAGGAGGCCACGTCGAACTGCAGTTGACCCACCGCGGCCCAGATCGGCGCCTGGTCGCCGAGGTCGTCGTGGCGCAACACCTGGACGACCCCCTCCTCGTCCAGTTGCTGGACCCCGCGGCGGAACTGCTTGATACGGCTGCGATCCGCGGGATGCGCGGTCTGGAAGTGCTCGGGGGTGAAGGTCGGCAAGGGCGGGAACACCACCTCGGCGCCCTCGGCGTGGAGGGTGTCGCCGGCGCGCAGGTCGGTGGCGTTGACCAGCCCGATCACATCGCCCGGGAAGGCCTCGTCGACGGTCTCCCGATCCCTGCCGAACACCGCGTGGGCGTACTTCGCGACCGTCTTGCGGCCGGTGCGGGCGTTGACCAGGGTCGCGCCCCGCTCGAAGCGTCCCGAGCACACCCGGATGAAGGCCAGCCGGTCCCGGTGCCGGGGATCGAGGTTGGCCTGGACCTTGAACACCAGGCCGGAGAAGGGACCGTCGACCGGGTGGGCGTGCTCCTCGCGGTCGGGGCGGGCCGATGGCGACGGGGCGTAGGCGACCACCGCATCGAGCAACAGCCGCACCCCGAAGTTGGACAGCGCGGAACCGAAGAACACCGGGGTCGCCTCGCCGGCCAGGAAGGCATCGAGGTCGATATCCGCACCGACCTCGTCGAGCAGGTCGAGTTCCTCCTGCACCACCTCGGCGAGATGGTCGACCCCGCCCGCGTCCTCCTGAGCCATGCGGGCGCCACCGGGGGTGTTGGCCTCGAAGCGGTAGCTGCGACGGTCACGCCGGTCCACCACACCCTCGAACCGTCCCTCGGGTTTGATCGGCCAGGTCACGGGCTGACCAGGTATACCGAGTTTGGCCTCGAGGTCGTCGAGGATCTCCAACGGTTCCGGTGTGGGCCGGTCCATCTTATTCACGAAGGTGATGATGGGGGTCCCGCGGGCCCGGCACACCGCGTAGAGCTTCTCCGTCTGGGGCTCCACGCCGCGCGCGGCGTCGATCACCATCACCGCGGCGTCCACGCCCGACAGCACCCGGTAGGTGTCCTCGGAGAAGTCACGGTGACCTGGGGTGTCGAGCAGGTTGAGCACGGTGTCGTCATGCTCGAAACGCGCCACCGCGGAGGTGACCGAGATCCCCCGCTTCTGCTCGAGCTCCAACCAGTCGGAGGTGGTGGAGCGCTCGGCCTTGCGGCTCTGCACGGCACCGGCCTGCTGGATGGCACCGGCGTACAGGAGGAACTTCTCGGTCAGGGTGGTCTTGCCCGCGTCCGGGTGCGAGATGATCGCGAAGGTCCGGCGGCGGGCAGCTTCCGCGGACACGACGGACACGGGGCGGCTCCGGGAGGAGTGAGGGGTCGCGGTGCCGGCCGTTGCGCCGCACACGACACATTGGGCGAGGTTCGACCGGTCACCGTACCCCGTAGACCGCGACCCGGCGTCGCCGAGGGTGGCCGCCTGGACCCCCGGCTGAGATGCCGGAGAGGGCCGCACTGCATAGCCTGGGGAGGTCGCACGTACCCGCGGGCGGCGTTCACGGTCCGAGCACCGGGCCAACGGAGCACGGGGTGGACACGGTGGCATCGACCGACACGGAGGCAGCGACCGACCACCCCACCACCTCCTGGGCTGGCGGGCGCAGCCGTCGGCAACGCCGTCGCCGGACGCTGCGGATCGCCGGGGTCGTGACCGCGCTGCTGGCCTTCGCCGGCGCGGTCGTGCTCGGGGCGGTGCTCTCCCTGGATCGCTCACTGACCCGCGTCGAGGTCGACGGGCTGGCCGGTGGCACTCCCCCCGGCACCGCGGAGAGTGACCGTGCCGACGGCGGGGATGCGGGTGCGGGCACCGACCCCTCAGGTACCTCCGACCTCGACGTCCACATCGACCGTGACGCGGACCCGGTCACGGTGCTGGTGCTTGGTTCGGATACCCGTGAGGTGCTGACCGAAGAGGAGCGTGCAGAGCTCGGTACGGGGATGGCCTGGGGGGAACGCACCGAGGTCGTCGCCTTGGTACGGGTGGACGATGCCGCCGGTGAGCTGCGGATGGTGAACATCCCCCGCGACAGCCTCGTGACCCGTTGCGACGGCAGCCGGGGGCGCATCAACGCCGCCTACGGCATCGGCGAAGACAGCGAGGTGGGCGGCGTGAGCTGCGTGGTGCAGAGCGTCACAGCCTGGTCCGGCATCGACATCGATCACGCGGTCAAGGTCGACTTCCGCGGCTTCATCGACATCGTGGACGCCATCGGCGGGGTCGAGATGTTCATCCAGGAGCCGTTACAGGACGAGCGGGCGAACCTCGACCTCGCAGCGGGCTGCCAGATGCTCGACGGCGCCGACGCCCTGGCCTTCGCCAGAGCCCGCAGCATCGACGACGACTTCGGGCGCATCAGCCGCCAGCAGCGGCTGCTGGTGGAACTGCGCGACCAGGTGCAGGAGAACGGGGTGTTCGCCGAGCCGGTACGCACCCTGCGCCTCGCGGAGGCGATCGCGGGGTCGATGCAGGTCGACAGCAGCCTGACGCTCAACCGCATCCGGCAGCTGGTGATGGGCCATCGCGGCACCCTGCAGGAGGATCTGGTGACGCGCACGGTCCCCGGTGAGCGAGCAACGGGTACCGAGGCCTGGCTGCTGGAACCCGATGAGCAGGCCGCACAGGAGCTGTTCACCTGGCTGCTGGAGGGCGACCCGCAACCGGAGGAGGAGCCGGACGCCCCGACTGCGGGTGCGCCCGCCGACGCCACCACCGGGGACGAAGCAGCCGAGGCGGACGAAGTGGACGAGGAGGACGTGCCCGCCGGCTCCCAACCACAACGCTGCCCTTGAAGGCTGCAGCGTCCATGGTGCGCCTCCGTCCGGGGCGGTCACGTACCGCGGTGGCGGGGCCGTCAACCAGCGTGGTCCACGCCGAGCCCGGTGACGAGCACCGTGGCCGCCAACGCCCACACGTAGACGGAGAACACCCGGAAGCGGGCAGACTCCAGCAGTCGCAGCACCGCCCACAGGGCCGCGGTTCCCACCACCGCTGCCGTGACGAACCCCACGGCCATCGCCCCCCAGCTGATGGCACCGAAGCCATCACCGAGTGCGACCTGGAGGGTCTGCACCCCCGTTGCCGCGATGATCGTCGGGATCGCGACATAGAAGGAGTAGCGCGCCGCCATGGTGCGTTGCATCCCCAGCAGCAGCGCCGCGAAGATGGTCGTCCCAGACCGTGAGATGCCGGGCGTGAGTGCCACCGCCTGGGCGACGCCCACGAGCACTGCCACGGTCACGGTGATCTGAGCGGGGCCGCGCCACCCGAAGCGCAGCCGCCTTCCGCTGCGCTGCGGGGTCATGGCGTCGGTCCACCACAGCATCGCACCGGTGACCACCAGGGCGCCTGCCACCAGGGTCGGGGAACCGAACACGCTCGTCAACGCGTCCTGGAAGGTCAACCCGAGGACACCGGTGACGGCCACAGAGAGCAGCATCAGCAGGATGAGCCGGCTGGAGGTGGCCTCGGCGAAGGTGCCACCGCCGGGCGACAGGCGGCCTGCGACCCGGTCGTCACGCACACCCACGGCGAGTTCTCTCAACCCGTCGCCCATCACGATCACCACCGACACCAGCGTCCCGACATGGACGACGAGGTCGAACAGGATGAGCTCGGGGCTATCGGGGGCTGGCAGCTCGTAGCCCTGCCCACGCAGCCAGGTCTGGGTGAGGACGAGGTGGCTGGTTGAGGAGACCGGCACGAACATGAACACACCCTGCACGATGCCGAGCACCAGGGCGAGCAGCGGAGTCATCGGCAGGCGTCCCCGTGCAACCCGCGCCCCGACCGCTCGGCACGGGCCTCAGCCGCCTCCACCTGCGGTAGGAACCGGTCGTTGTCGTTGAACAGCACCGAGGTCGCCAGCCCCTCAGCGGCCAACACCTCGTTGAGGAACACGCCCTCGGCGTTCCACACCCCGCGCAGCGGGCGGTCGAACCGGTCCCGGTCGACGTCGTCCGCGGCGAGCCACACCACCTCGCTGTCAGCCAGGAGTTCCTCGACACGGGCAGTGGCCTCCTCCGCGAGGCACTCAGCCGGCTCGCCGTCCCGGGCGAGCTCGGGCGCGTCGATGTTGAGCAACCGCACGCGCACGGAGGTGCGCTCCTCGATGACGCCGCCCTGGACCGCAACCACCCGGATCGTGTCGCCGTCGACCACGCGGTCGAGAGCGGCCGGCTGTGCATCAGCGGGTACCCCCTGCGGCCGGTCCTCCACCGTCAGCTCGGCGACGGAGGACGGTTCACCCGGTGCATCCCCCCCTCGCGTGTCCACCTCCGCGCAGCCCACCAGCAGCAACGCCGCCACCAGCCCGCGCAGCGCGACGGTCACCGTCGCTGCCGCAGCCCCGGTCCCTCCACCGTGCACCCACATGGTCGCCGATACCTCTCTCACGTCGCCGCTCTGGCAGGATCCCTGCCCGCCCGGCGGTGCCGGGGCCACATCGAACAGGAGCGCCAGCGTGCCGCGTCTTACGATCGACCGTCAGCCCGACCGGGTGACGCTACGCCTCGACGCCCCCGACCGTCGCAACGCCCTCGACCTCGACACCATGGCGGCGTTGGTCCGGGAGCTGCGGGCTGCGGATGCCGATGAGGACGTGCGCGCGATCGTGCTGACCGGCGCTGACCCGGCCTTCTGCGCCGGGCTCGACCTCGAGGAGGTGTCCGCCGGCCGCCTCGATCTCACCGAGGTCGAGGCCCGGGATGCGGATGCCTGGCAGGTGCTGCAGACGCTGTCGACACCCACCATCGCCGCGGTGAACGGTGCGGCGGTGACCGGGGGGTTGGAGCTGGTGCTGTGCTGCGATCTTGCCATCGCCTCCGAGCAGGCGCGCTTCGCCGACACCCACGCCCGGGTCGGTATCCACCCCTCCGGTGGCCTGACGGTGCTGCTTCCCCGCTACGTGGGGCTGCGCCAGGCGCTGGGCATGAGCCTGACGGGCAGGTTCGTGGACGCCGCCGAGGCGGCACAGCTCGGCCTGGTCAACGCGGTGGTACCCCACGAGCAGCTGGCCGCGGCCACCGACCAGGTGGTCGATGCCATCGCCGGCACCGATCCGCTGGTCGCCGGGGAACTGCTCGCGACCTACCGCCTGCTCTCCGGCGTGCCGCGGGAGGAGGCCCTGACCGTGGAGCGGGAGCGCGGCCGTGGACGCACCGTGGACCCGGAGGTGGTGGCGTCCCGTCGGCAGGCCGTGATCGAACGCGGACGGACCCTCTCCCGGGGTGAGGGCGACAGCCCGGGATGAGCCCTGCGTCAGGCGGCAGTGGTGCGTTCGCCGGGGGCTCTCGCGTCACGATCGAGGACCTGGTTCGGTGTCACCAGACGAACGGGGACCCGGTCGGAACCCACCGCGAGATGTGCTGCGAGCGCGTGGTGACCATCGACCACGTGGAGGCGCGCCCGGTGGTGCACGAGGTGCACGTGCCGATTGGTCAGCGGCCGGGTGGAGGAACCGTTGACCAGCCACCGCACCCGCTCAGGGTCGATGTCGGTCCGCAGCGTCAGCACCTCGAGGGCGTAGCGCGGGATGGTGCTGACGATGCCGACGCGGTCACGAACCTCACTGATCGGCCAGGTGGCGGGGTCAGCGGGCACGATGCGACCGCGTGCGTACTCGACCAGCGAGGAGGGCAGGTCAGGTGGGAGCGCGAACATGGCAACGACCTGTGACGGGGAGGGAGCGGCCTTGTGGCCCGGGGCGGTGGCCTCGGTAGGCACGGCGGTCGGCGAGCCGTGCTGCCGCCGGTCGACAACGCTGCGAGGTGCCGCTGGTGGCAGCGTCGGGAGCACGACCGGTGGAACCGGGGCCGCAACGTACCGCCGAAGGTCCCGGCTGGGACAGCCTTCGGACCGTGACCGTGCAACCTGCGCTCAGGCGCACGGCTGCGCGGCGACGACCGCCGCTGTGGACAGCACGGCTAGCCGGCCACCAGGGCCCGAACGTCGTACACGAGCACCACGCTCAACAGGACCAGGACCAGGGCGATGAAGGCGGTGTAGGCCCAGCGGTGCTCCCAGTCAGCCAACCACACCCGACGCAGGCTGTGGATCGACAACACCGTCGCCGCCAGGACCAGGACGATGGACAGGGGCCGCGCCAGCACACCGATCCATCCCACCACGGGTGCGAGCGCCGGCAGCACGGCGTACATGATGATGCAGCGGATCGCCGACAGCCAGATCGATCCCTTGAGCGAGAGCAGCGCCTGTGGATCGGCATCACCGATCCGCAGGACCTGCCGGGCGATCCGGTCGGCCGTCGAGCGCGAGCGATCGTCAGCAGTCGCCACCTCACCCGTGGTGTCCTGGCTCACCCGGTCGCTCCTGGTCGGCATCGGTGGCTGTCAGGATACGAGCCCAGGCGCGGCGCCGGGCACGCTCCCGGTCAGCGACCCCCGACCGGTGCTCCTACCCACGCGTCGGCGCACACGCACGGGCTCGGCTCACCCGCTGCGCGCCCGCCACGGCCGCGGGACGAACCGGGGCGTGGCGGCGGCGTAGCGCCCGTAGCCGGGGAAGCGGTCGGCGAGCAGACGCTCCTCGAAGGCCGCCTTCGCGTGGAAGAAGCCCACGGTCACCACGCCCAGCGCCAACCCGACGCCGCTACCCGTCCGCAGCGCGATCCCGAGCACGATCAGCAGCACACCGGTGTAGATCGGGTGTCGTACGTGGGCGTAGGGACCCTCGACACGCAGCTCGCCACCGTCGCGCGGTACGGGTGTGGGGGTCAACCGGTCGCCGAGCCGCAACGCCGCCCACACCGCCCACACGACGCCCGCCCCGCTGACGACCCAACTGGCCCCCACCACCCACGGTGGCGTCGGCCACAGCGTGCCCTGGGGCGTCAGCACCAGCGCGACCAGCAGGACGACCTGGCCCGCGACCAGCGCCCAACCCGTTGCGCGCTGACCCATGACATCCTCGCTCGCCGGGCGGATCTGCGTTGCGGCCACGAGCGTACGGCGCCAGACGTGGCGGCCGTCCGCCGGAGCGCGAGCGACGGCGCCCCGTCGGTCGGGCGCTGCCGGTCAGCCCGACGCACGCCTGGCAACCGTAGAGAGTGCACGCAACTGCACGCCTGGCGCACGCAGCGGTCCGCTGCAGGCGGACACGGTGTGGTTCCCGCCGCCCCGGCCGACCGGAAGGGCCGAAGCGGTCATCCCCTGGAGGTCCCATGCGTGCCCTGCTGTCCCGACTGAGCCTGCAACGGCGACTGGTCACCGTGACCGTCGCCCTCGTCGCCGTTGCCGTGGTGGCCACCACGGCGGTCGGGCTCATCTCCGCTCGGCAGCTGTCCGGTGAGGCCGAGCAGCGCGAACTGCACCGCACCGCCGACGCACTGGCCGTCGACCTCGATGCGATCGCCTTCCAGGGCGCCTCCGTCGCCACCAGCCTGGCCACCAACCCTGACATCACCGCGGCCTTCGCTGCACGCGACCGAGAACGCCTGCTGGAGCTGACCGAAGCGCCCTTCGCGGCGCTCCAGGCCGAGTACGGCGCCGCCCAGCTGCAGTTCCACACCCCACCGGCGACCTCTTTCCTGCGGACCCACATGCCGGAGAACTTCGGCGACGACCTGTCCGACTTCCGACAGACGGTGCTGGACGCCAACGCCCAGCAGACCACCGTCACCGGCCTGGAGCTCGGGGTCGGTGGGCTGGGCATGCGCGCCGTCGTGCCCGTGGAACACCAGGGTGAGTACATCGGGTCCGTGGAGATCGGCGCCTCCTTCGGCGACGACTTCTTCGCACGGTTCTCCGAGGCCAACGGTGTCGACGTGGCCCTCTACCTCGCCGCAGGCGACCGCATCGAGGAGGGGCAGGTCACGGGTGCCGGTGCAGCGGACTTCACCACCTTCGCCTCCACCCTCGGCGAGGAGCCGCTGGTCGACGATGCGGTCCTGGCCAGCGTCCTTCGGGGTGAGATCGTCGATGGGACGACCCGTCTGAACGGCACGCCCCACGCCACCCGGCACCTGCCCATCACCGACTTCACGGAAACGCCCATCGGCGTGGCCATGGTCGCCGTGCCCGTTGCGGAACTCGCCGCCATGCAGAACCAGGCCCGCACCCTGTTGATCGGCCTCGGCCTACTGGTGCTGCTGTTCGGCGCCGTTGCGACGTGGTTCCTCGCTCGCTCCATCGCCCGGCAGGTCTCGAGCAGCGCCGAGGAACTGGTCGGCGCCTCGGGCCGCATCGAGGCCCTCGCCCTGCGCGTCGGGGATGTCGCGGGTTCGACCGCCGACCGCGCCGGCTCCGTCGCTGGCGCCGGTGAGGAGGTCAGCACCAACACGCAGACGGTGGCCAGCGCCGTCGAGGAACTCAACGCGGCCATCGCGGAGATCGCCCGCAACGCCGAGCAGGCCACCTCCGTCGCCACGGAGGCGATCGACACCTCCACGGCCGCCAGCGAGAAGGTGAGCGCGCTGGAGGGAGCCTCGGAGGAGATCGCCGGGGTCGTCGAGCTCATCACCTCCATCGCGGAACAGACCAACCTGCTCGCGCTCAACGCCACCATCGAAGCCGCGCGGGCGGGCGAGGCCGGCAAGGGCTTCGCCGTGGTCGCCGGCGAGGTGAAGGACCTGGCCACGGAGACCGCCCAGGCCACCGCACGGATCAGCGACCGGGTCGGTGCCATCCGGACGGGGACCGCCGACGTGGCGGCCACGATGTCCGGGGTCGGCGAGGTCGTGGAACGTATCGCCGACCTCCAGCGCGCCATCGCCGCGGCGGTGGAGGAGCAGCAGGTCACCACCGCCGAGGTCTCCCGCTCCGTGGGCGAGGTCGCCACGGGCTCGACGGAGATCTCCTCGAGCATCCACACCGTCGCCGACGCCGCCAACGAGTCGTCGGACAACGCCCGGCAGTTGGTCGACGCCGCCGGTGAGCTCAACCAGATGTCAGACCGGCTGCGCGCCGTGGTCGAGGGTGCCCACAGCGGTGGACCTGATGGCGGCGGGTCAGCCGGTGTGGTCGGGGCGCCCGTGGCGGGCGAGGCTCGCGTTCGTCCAACGGACGTCGCCGGTGACCTCCACACCGAACCAGGGCGGCGGCTGGAAGGCGTCGGCGGCCGCCGCTGACGCGAACTCCACCTCGATGCGGCACAGGCCCGCAAGCTCGGCCTCGTAGACGTCCACCTCGGCGGTGTGGCCTCCGACGGCAACCCGGTACCGGGTCTTGGCCAGGCGCCGGCCCGCGGTGTGGCCCCACAGGGCGTCCGCCTGCTCCGCGTCGAGGGGCAGCTCCACCTCGGTGCGGACCAGCCCACGCCCTGCCTTGACCGTCAACCGGGCGTCGTCTTCGGTGATGCGCAGCCGAACTTCGACCTCATCCTCGCGCGCCACGTAGCCTTGCCGCATCCGGCGTCCCACACCGAGCGTCGACCGGTCAGGTGCCTGGGGCGGGAGGAAGGCGCGTTCGACCTCGACGGACATGGGCCCTCCGGGTGCTCGGGACGATGGACCAGGCGGCGATGGAGCGTGCGGGATGGGCAGCGTAGTGTTCGACGCCGGCGACCTTGCGGCCACGACGGCCGAGGAGGTCGTGCGGTCGGTGGGGATCGTGCTGGAGGAGCCACAACAGCTGCGGCGGACCCGGTACGACACCTTCGACGCACGGCTGCGGCGCCGCGGCCTGCAACTCGAGGCCCGCGCCCGGGACGCCGACGCCCACGCCCTGCGCGTCACCGGCGACAACGGGCCACCCGCACAGCTGTTCCTCGCCATGGCGCTGCCGGCGGACGCGCCGCTCGCCCTGGCTCGCCTGCCCCGAGGACCCCTGCGGTCCCGGCTGCAGGCCGCCGCGGGCGAGCGCGCGGTGCTCCCCCAGATCACCGTGACCTCGCAGCGGCGCAGCGGCACCGTGTACGCCGACGGCATCCCCCAGGCGGTGGTCCACCTCGACACCGAGCTCCGCGTGACCGCGCCCCGCACCGTGCCACGGGTGCACGTCAGCGGGGTACCGACAGGCCCGCAGCTCCCCGATCGCGGTCCGACGGGCCGATGGCAGGCGCGCGGCGATGCCGCGGCATCACCAGACGGCGGCGGCCTGGCCACCACCATCGAGGTCGAGGCACTGCCGGGCCGCACGACATCGGCCAAGGCCCTGCGCCGGCAGCTGTCCGAGGCACTCACCACGGCCGTGGAGGCGTCGGCAGCAGCAACCTCCGACCCGCGAGCAGAACCGCGGCCCGCAGGACAGGTGGACGACGCGCGGCGGCACACACCACGCCAGGGCGACAGCCTCAGCCTCGCCGCCGCAGCCAGCGGGGTCGACCTCCGCGGCTGGCGGGGCCCGGTACGTCCCGATCTTGACCGCACCGCCCCGGCGATCATCGGGGTCCGTGCGGTGCTGCGCAGCTTCGCCGGTGGGCTCGATGCGAACTGGCAGGGCGCGATCAGCCACACCGACGATGAGTTCCTCCACGACCTCAGGATCGCGGTACGCCAGACCCGCTCACTGCTCGCGCAGGCACGACGGGTGCTGCCGTCAGAGGTGCGCCGGGAGCAGCGTGCGGCGTTCCGCTGGCTGGGCACGATCACCTCCCCGGCACGCGACCTCGACGTCTACATCGCCGGTTGGGGGGAGCTGACGAGCCTGCTCGATCCCGTGGACGCCGCGACCCTGGAGCCGGTGCTGGCCCATCTGGCGGGGCAGCGGGCTGAGGCCCACGGCGAGGTGGCGCGGGCGCTGGGCTCACCCCACGCCCACCAGCTCCGCACCACCTGGCGGGCCTGGCTGGACCTCCCCGACGACGAGGTGACCGGTGGCAAGCACGCGGCGCAGCCCCTCGGCGTGGCCATGGGAGCGCGCATCCAGGCTGCCCAGCAGCAGGTCCTGGACCGCGGGCGCCGCATCGATGCCCGCAGCCCGGCGACCGAGCTCCACGAGCTGCGCAAGGACGGCAAGCGGCTGCGCTACCTGCTGGAGGGTTTCGGGCACCTCGGCGGCAAGAAGCGCAGCAAGGCCACCATCGCCCACCTCAAGCAGCTCCAGGACAACCTCGGCGCCTTCCAGGACGCCGAGGTGCAGGCCGATCGGCTGCGCACGGCACTGGCCGAGCTCGCCGAGGCTGCCGAGTCCCACGCTGACGCGAGCCTGCCACCGGGCACCCTGCAGGCCGGTGAGCGGCTCGCCACCGCCCTCGATCAACGCCGGGAGGACGCGCGTACGGCCTTCGACACCCGGTTCGCGGCCTACGACCGCAAGGCGGCCCGGCGCAACCTGCGCGAGCTCGTGGAGAGGATGTCGCGGTGAGGGTGGTCGCGACGGCCAGCATCAAGGGCGGTGTCGGCAAGACCGCGACCGCGGTGAACCTGGCCGCCGAGGCCACCCGCGACGGGGTCCGCACCCTGCTGTGGGACCTCGATCCCCAGGGGTCGGCCACCTACCTGCTGCGCGCCGAGCACCGTCTGGCCGGTGGTGGTGCCCGTGCCCTGGTGTCGGGCGACGCAGAGCTCGCCGCCGAGGTGCGTGCCACCTCGGTGGAGGGGCTCCACGTCCTGCCCTCCGATGTGTCCCTGCGCGCCCTCGACCGCCACCTCGATGCAGCCGACAAGCCACGACGTCGGCTCGGGCAGCTGCTCAGCCCCCTGTCACAGGCCTACGACCTGGTGGTACTCGACTGCCCGCCTGGCGCGTCACTGGGGATCGAGTCGGCGCTGCGTGCGACCCACCTGCTGCTGGTACCCGTGGTGCCCACGACGCTCGCGATGCTGACGCTGACACAGCTGGAGGGGCTGGTGGCCGCCCGTGCCACGGGGCCGGAACTGGTCGTCCACGTCTCCATGCTGGACCGACGCAAGGCCCTGCAGCGCGAGGTCGCCGCACAGCTGGCGGCCCGTGACGACGTCCTGGCTGCCGTCGTGCCCAACACCACGGCGGTCGAGCGCATGGGTCCCGAGCGCGCGCCGGTCCGCGCCTTCGCTCCGAGCTCCCCTGCCACGGCCGCCTACGAGCAACTGTGGACAGAGGTCGCCGGGCGCTTGTGGTGACCGACGACGGCTGCGCGCAGGGGAACCCCTATGGTGGTTTGGTGTACCGACCGGAGCCTGAACCATCACCACCCGCATCCATGCCCGCCGCCTGATCCCCGGACGTGGCCCCGTCCTCGAGGACGCCATCGTCGACCTCGACGGTCCCACGATCACCTCCGCCGGACCCGCAGAGGACGCCCCGGAGGTCCCCGGCGCCGAGCTGGTGACCGCTGAGACGGTGATGCCCGGACTGTGGGACTGCCACACCCACCTGGTGGGCCTGATGAGCATGCAGTTGAGCCGGCTGGTGGAGGTGCCCGTCGCGGTCCGAGCGGCACGGGCCACCGCGGACCTGCGACGGGCGCTGGCTGCCGGGGTCACCTCGATCCGGGACGCCGGCGGGATGGGCGTGCTGCTCGGCCGGGCGGTGCGAGAGGGCTCGATCCCCGGGCCCAACACCTACGGTGCAGGAGCCATCCTCTCCACCACCGGTGGGCACGGTGACCTGCACGATCTGCCCCTGGAGTGGGTCCACGACCTCGCTCGCCTCGACGGGACGCTGCGGGTCTGCGACGGCGTGGACGGGTGCATGACAGCGGTCCGCGAACAGCTGCGGATCGGGGCGGATGTGATCAAGGTGTGCGCGTCCGGCGGGGTGCTGTCGGAGCGCGACCACCCGATCCACCAGCAGTTCACCGACGCGGAGCTGCGCGCGATCGTCGAGGTGGCGGGGATGGCCGAGCGCACGGTGATGGCCCACTGCCACGGGAAACCCGGGATGCTCGCCGCTATCGAGGCGGGGGTCGGCACCATCGAACATGGCACCTACCTCGACGAAGAGGTGTGTGCCGCGATGCGTGAACGGGGCGTGATCCTGGTCCCCACCCGCTTGATCGTCGCGGACCTGATGGCCGCCGGCCAGGGGCCGCTGTCGGACGCGATGTGGGAGAAGCTGGTGGCCACCGACGCCCGCCACCGCGATGCCGTCGCCCTGGCCCACGAGCAGGGGGTCACCATCGCGATGGGCACCGACATCGCGATCTCGCGCCCCGACGCGCCCGACGCCTGGGGCCGGCACGGCCACGAACTGGGACTGCTGTGCGACGCGGGCCTGTCCCCCCTGGCTGCGATCGAGGCCGCCACCGCCAACGGCCCGGCGACCCTCGGGCCGCGGGCGCCCCACACCGGACAACTGGTCGCCGGGTTCGATGCCGACGTGCTCACCGTCAACGGGGACCCGAGCACCGACAGCACGGTCCTCGCCGACCCGGCCAACGTCACCGGCGTGTGGGTGCGTGGCGTCCGTCAGGTGCCGGGCGTGGCGTAGCGCGACCGCGGGATGGCATGCTCGTGCCGGACACCGCGCACCGACGCTCGCCGGTGGAGCTCCACCCTGTCCGACGGAGGCGACCGACCATGGAGAGACGGCTGTTCGTGCTCCGCCACGCGAAATCCAGCTGGGACGACCCCGCCCTGGCCGACCACGACCGCCCCCTCAACGACCGCGGTCGCGACGCCCTGCCGAAGCTCGAACGCGCCCTCCACCCGCACGGCGCGGGCATCGATGTGGTGCTGTGCTCCTCCGCCACACGTACCGTCGCCACCTTGGAGGGCATCCGCGGCGTCCTGCGGGAGGACGTCGCGGTGGTGATCGACGAGGACCTCTACGGCGCGAGAGCAGCCACCTGGCTGGAGCGCTGCCGTCGCCTGGACGACACCGTCACGGGTGCGCTGCTCGTCGGCCACAACCCCGGCGTGGAGGAGCTCATCGTCGAGCTGACCGGATCCGGTCAGGCCGAGGCGATCGCACAACTCGACGCGAAGGTGCCCACCGGTGCCTTGGCCTGCTGTTCCTTCAACGGCGCCTGGGCTGGGCTCGCTGCGGACAGCTGCTCACTCGACGCCCTCCTGATCCCCAGGCGGCTGCCCTGACAACACCGCGCGCGGTCGACCGCGGCTGTCGCTGACCTGCGCGACGTGCCATCCTGTGGAGCGTGCTGACGGAGGGCGATGACCGTGGACCGGATCGTGGTGGGGATCGACGGCTCCGAGGGGGCCATCCGTGGACTGCGCTGGGCGCTGGAGGAGGCCCGGCTGCACGGGGCGCTGCTCGAGCTGGTCCACACCTACCCCAAGCTCGAACACACCTATCCGCAGCCCGCGGCGGTGGACCTGCCGGAGCGGGGTTCCCTCGCCACCGAGGAGGAGCTCGCACAGGCCAAGATCGCGGAGGTCATCGACGCGGCTCTGGCCCGCGCGGGCGGTCCCGGCGAGGTGGAGATCCGACGGACCGTACGCCCAGGAAGCCCCGCCGAAGTGCTCTGCGAGGTGGCCGAGGACGCCGGGCTGCTGGTCGTGGGAGCGCGCGGACTCGGTGGGTTCAGGGGGCTGCTGCTCGGCTCGGTCAGCCAGCAGGTGATCGCCCACAGCCCCTGCCCCGTGGCCGTCATCACCCCACGGGACGACGTGTGAGGCAACGCATCGCCGTCGCGTTGGGTGACGCACCGGCGGTCGACTCGCTCGTGGCAGCCCTGCGCGGTCAGTTCGAGCGTGCTGGCGCTGGGTCGACTGACGCCCCAGCGCCGGCACCCCAGGGTCACTGCTCTTCGTCCTCCGGTGGCACGAGGGTCAACTCCGGCCCGTTGGGACCGTCGGTGACATCGAGGGTGCTGCCGGCGAGGGGCTCGGCGACCTCAGGCGCCACGTAGATCGCCGTGCCGTCCTGCTCGGTGACCTGGTCCCCCTCGGTGGGCTCCTCAGCGAAGGCCAGTGCCAGGGAGGCCTGACCGGACTCATCGGCGTGTGCGAAGACCCGGACTCCGTACTCGTCCGGCAGCTCCTGGGCGGTACGCGCCTCAGCGAGCACGTTCGCGGCGTTGGACGTGACCTGCAACAAACTGGATCCCTACGCTCGATTGGGTCATCCACCGTACTGACGATCCACACCGCCTGCCCATCGCGGAAGGTGGCCATCCGGGCATCTGCCCGCGGATCACCCGGTGACCCCCGGCGACTCCCGGCAGCTACCGCGGGCCCTCGTGGTAGGGGCAGTGTCGACACCCGGAGCGGCAGCACTCCCCGTTGCCCCACAACGCCAGCGCCGTGAGCACCACCAGGCCGGTCGCCGGATCGCGATAGGTCGCACGGCCTGCGGCGATCGCCCGGTCATGGGCGTCGAGGACCGCCGCCCGGAGGGCGGGGTCCGTGGGCAGGCGGGAGCGCAGCGGCTGCGCCCGGTCCTGCGGCAGTGGTGTCGGCACGGCGCTCCCCCGGGTTCCGGCGAGCTGGACGGGTCGTTCGTCAGGGTTGGAGACGTCGAGGAGCCCTTCGATCGCCCTGCTGTCGTCGAGCTGGCTCCCGCTCATGGAGGACCCCTCGTCACCCCTGGGCCGCGCACCCACGCTGGCCCGGTCACCCCTCCTTCGGACCCCACCCCGAGGGGGACCGGCGCCTACCGGGCAACCTCGCGCCCCGTCGACGGCAGCGAGGTCACACGCCGAGCCGCGAGGAGCGCACCGGCTGGTGCGGCCACCCCGGATCTGCCCGGTCCGGTGGTGCTCCAGCCGCATCCGCAACGCGCGGGAGCCGTAACTCCTCGGCGGTCACGGGCCGTCCGAGGTGGGAGCCCTGACCGAGGTCGCAACCGAGCTCCTCCACCGTCGCCAGGACCTGTGCCGAGTCCACGTGTTCCGCCAGCACCTCGATGCCCAGCTCGTGGGCGACAGCGCAGACCGCGCGCGATCAGCTGCCGTCCCGACAGGTCGACGTACAACGTCCAGTCACCCTGCTGTGGAAGCGCGTCCTGCCAGACCGCGAGCTGTTCGCAGGCCCGCGCGAGCACCAGCACCTCAGCGCCGATCGGATCGTGGTCCCGGAGACGCCACAACGGCTGGAAGGCCACCCACAGTGCATCGCGCTGCACCGCCTGCTCGAGGTCGCGCTCCAGCGTGTGCTGGCTGGCGACATGCTCGGCCATCGACCGGTCGTAGGTCGCGACCGCCGGACCGACCTGTGCCTTGGCCGTGTACATGGCGGCGTCGGCCTCCAGCAGGACCCCCTCCGGGTCGGTCCGTCCCCCGGTCGGCAGTGTGAGACCGACGCTGGCTCCGATGCGTGCCGGCCGACCCTGGATCTCGTAGGGCTGGGACAACGTGACAGCGACCCGCTCGGCCAGCGCGACCGCGGTGGCGTCGTCGGCGACGTCGCAGATGAGCACGAACTCGTCACCGCCGAGCCGCCCGACGGTGTCCGATCGACGCACGATCTCCTCGAGCCGACGGGCGACCATGATGAGCAACTCGTCACCGACCTGGTGCCCGCGGTCGTCGTTGACCCGCTTGAAGCCGTCGAGGTCGACGAACAGCACCCCCACCGGGAAACCGTCACGGGCCTGGCGGGCCAGTGCCTGTGCGAGCCGGTCGAGGAGCAGTCGCCGGTTGGGCAACCCGGTCAGGACATCGTGGGCCGCAGCACGACGCAACTGCTCGTGTGCCTCCTGCCGCTCGACGGCCAGTCGGCTGAGACGCCACAGCACGAGCAGGCTGACCAGGACCGCGCCGACCAGGGTCGGGGCCAGGGACTCATCGACCCCCCGAACCAGCAGCGTGAGCGGGATCGCGACCAACGCGACACCCAGGACCGCGAACCGCGCGATGGTGAACTGACGGAGGCGAGGATCCGCCGGCTGGGTCAGCAGCACCGCCGAGGGATGGAGGCACGCCATGGCGATCAGGACGTGGGCCGCGAGCAGCAGCAGGTCGGTGGGGGTCCCCCGCTCGTAGGTGCCGTTCGCGATGAGCACGAAGCGGAACGTGTTGCCGACCAGGCCCATGGTGGCCGCGCCGACGTAGATCCATGCGGCCGGCAGCCGGACCCCGCCCGTGAACAGCAACCGGATCGATGCGGCCACCACGGCGGACGTCAACAGCGGCGCGACGACGGCGTACAGGCCCCCGATCGACGCCGCGTCCCGGCTGAACAGCTCAGGCTGGTAGGCGGTCGCCGTCAGGACGGCCGCCATCGCCACCATGACGATGCCCCCGTCGATCGCACTCTCGCGGTCGCCGCCGGGCACCTGCGATCGGCTGAACGCGAGCGCAGCGAGGGCCAGCAGCGGGAAGGCCCCGATCGCCACGGGGATCGCCCACGCCGCGGTCGTCGGGGTCGCCCACAGCGGGTTGCCCAGCAGGTTGGCGAGCACGAACAAACCCTGGCAGCCCGCCACCAGATACCAGGGGTAGCGACGGCTCGGCGGGGTCCTGGACGCCGCCACGAGCGCGGCGAGGAACGACAGACTGACCGTCGCCAGCCACACGCTCTCACGCACGATGGGGGTGGTGGCACCCAGGAAAGCTACCCCGGCCGCAGTACCGACCAGTGCAGCCAGCTTCCACGCCCATGGCACCATGGCTGGCGTATCGCACGCCCTCGAGCTCGCCGGCGAAACCAGCGAAGACGTTGCCGCCAGGCCCCGTGCCCGCGATGCGGGAGAACCGGCCGTGGAGTGGCGCGGTCAGCTTCGCGCTGGTCACCATGCCCGTGGAGCTGGACACCGGCCGACCCGACCACAGCCGCCGGCGCTGACCCTGTCAGGCCGGGATCACGGCCTGACGTTGGTCACGCTCGACCGATGACAGGCGACCTTGGCCGCTCAACTTCCGTGTCTGGATGCCACGCTCCTGCTGGCCAGCAGGTGGCCCGGCCTTCGCGCCATCCCCGGTTGCATCGGGTGGTAGGAGTGAGGCGGTCCACCTACTCCCGGACGGCGCTCGCCCCGACGGTGTCGAGCAGCAGGTCGAAGCCGGAGAGGAACACCTCATCGGTGCGCAGCGCGGCCAGCTCATCCCGAAGCTCGAGCGCGGTCGGGTAGCGGGCCGGGTCGAGCAGGCCCTGCGTCCCGACCCAGATCCGGTCGGCGGGCGCCTGGACGCGGTCGTCCTGGAGCCGGTAGGCGGCGGCTGCCGCCGCCATCGAGGCCGCGTACCCCGCGAGCAGGGAGTAGTAGCGGACCACGCGCTCCCGCGACAGGCCAGCCTCGGCCAACGCCGCCAGCAGCAGCTCGAGCATCGCGAGCTCCCCGGGACCGCCGGTCGTTCGGTGCCCCGCCTCGGCCCCGATGACCGGGTGGTTGACGATCGCCTCGAAGTAGCTGACCGCCGTGGCACGCAGCCGCTCCCGCCAGGCGAGCTCGCCCGGAACGGACGCGGCGATCTGCCCGAGCAACCGGTCCAGGGCCGCCTCGACCAGCTCGTTGCGGTCGCGGAAGTGCCGGTAGACGGCCGTCGGATCGGCGCCGAGCTCCCGTCCGAGCGCACGGAAGCTCATCGCCTCGGGATCCGGGTGCTGCGCCAGCCGCAACGCCGCGTCGACGATCATCTCGCGATCGAGCGCAGGTCGACGCCGCGGTCCTGACGCGGTAGGCGACATGAACAGACCTCCGGACTGGAGCATCAGGCGGGACGTCCGCCTCGAGGCTGTCAACCAGGCCAGCATCACACCGTAGCAGGCACCCTTGAGCACCCATCCAACCTGACGGGGTCATCGCAACGCCAGCCAGGCAACCGTCTGGGCCCATCAGCCTCGCGAGCGAGAGCTGTCCACTGCTCACGGCGGCACGGCTCTCACGTAGCGGCACAGGGAGCTCGGGGGGATCAGGCCTTCGTCGCCGCTGCGACTGCGTCCAGCAGGAGCTCGAAGCCGGAGCGGAAGACGTCGGCATCACGCAACCTCGACACCTGGTCGCGTAGTGCGACTGCCGTCGGGTAGCGCTCTGCATCGAGCAACGCCTGCGTGGCGATCCAGGCACGCTCACTCGCTGCCTGGTCGCGGTCGTCCTGGAGCCGGAGGGCGGCCTGGGACGCGGCCATCGATGCTGCGTAGCCGGCCAGCAGGGGGTAGTAGCGGGCGACCTGCTCCGGCGACAACCCTGCCTCGGTCAGGGCCGCGAGGAGGACCTCCAGCAGCGCGAGCTCCCCGGGTCCCCCGGTCGTGCGGTGGCCCGCCTCCGCGCCGATCACAGGGTGTGTCACGATCGCGTCGAGGTAGTCGGTCGCGACCGCGCTGAGCCGATCGCGCCACGGCTCGTCGACGGGGACGGCCGCCACGACGTCGAGCATGAGACGGTCCAGGGCAGCCTCGACCAGTTCGTTGCGGTCGCGGAAGTGCCGGTAGACGGCCGTCGGGTCGGCGCTGAGCTGACGTCCGAGCGCACGGAAGCTCATCGCGGTCGGGTCGGGCTGGCGCGCGAGCCGAAGTGCCGCGTCGACGATCACCTCGGGTTCGAGCGTCGGGCGCGGGCCCGATCGCCCCCCCGGGGTGGACGGCATCACCACCTCCCGCCGCTGAGCGTGTCGCGGTCACGTCGGTTCGTGCACCGGGAGTCGACCGCGGACCCCGCCCGGCCAGGCGACGGGCGGGTGGCCTGCAGCCGCGACGCGGGACGGCAGCTCCTCAGGCGAGCAGCTTGACCTTCTGCGTGGCGAACTCGACCTCGCTCAGCACACCACGATCGCGCAGGTCGGCGAGCGTGGCCAGCTCGCTTGCGGTGCTCGGAGCGGCTGCCACCTCCCGGATGTAGTGCTCCGCTGCCGCCTGGGCAGCCTCCGCCCGAGCCACCCCACGCTCGTGCATCCCCCCGCCACGCGCGATCAGATAGACCAGGACACCGAGGTAGGGCAGGACCACCAGGAGCACCACCCACGCGGCCTTTGCCACGCCGCTGAGGTCCCCGGAGCGGAACACGTCCGCGAAGACCGAGATCAGCAGCCAGACCCACAGGAAGAACAGCGAGAAGTAGAGCATCAGCAGGAACGCATCGACCAGGGCCATGGTGGTAACTCCGGGGAAGTGGGTTCACCGTCGGGGCGTGATCGCCACCGACGCGAGACAGGAAGAAGGCGGTCGGGTCCGCGAACAACGGAGGACCGGGAGCCCGGAGGATGACACACGCCAAACGGCGTTGTCAACAGTGTTGCGCACTATCGGCTCGTCACGCTTGTGGGCCTGCAGTCCAGGCCGGACCGACCCACGGTGCGTGATGGACGGCTAACTGGTCATCTCCAGGTCCGACCGCGCAGCGGGCGCATGCAGGTGGCCGGGATCCGCGACACCACCGCGTGGCCGCTGGACCCCCGCCGACAGGCCGAGCATGGTCCCGAGCGTCGCGAAGACCAGAGGCAGATAGATCCACTGGGGGCCTGCCGGGTGCGCAAGCCCCAGCCCGACGAGGCTGGAGGCGCCGGCGGCGCCCGTCAGCAGACCCGCTCCCAGCCCGAGCAACGGCCGGCCGTGGCCGTGACGAGAGGTCGTGCCGGCCCTGACCGTCGCGGCCAGGAGCACCGGGAACGCCACGGACGGAGCGACCGCACGCGCATCGACGCTCGAGAACGCGGACAGTGTCAGCAGCGCGAAGATCCCCACCGACAGCCCCATGAACAGTTGCGGGACGGGAAGGCGCGCCAGCTGCATGAACAGGTCCTTGTGTGCAAGGCAGGCTCGCGGGAGCAACCAAGCGGCATGGCGTCCCGGCACCTCACCGCGTCGTGTCGCGGTTACCGCCGATCCGAGAGCCAAGACCAGGGAGCAGCCCGGTCCGATCAGCTACCAGCATCAGGGTCGGGCAGGCGGAGTATGCCGAAGGGAACACGTCGTTGTCAACGCCGTAGACTGAGGTCGGACCGGCAACGCCTTCTGTGCTTCCTGCCGTCGAGGAGCGACGCCAGAGGAAGGGCTTCAGCCGCTGGGCCGCTAGGGTCAACGCCGTGGACACCACCGATCTCGCCAGCAGCTTCGACATCGCCGCGGCCGCGGGCTGGTACTCGGCGGTCGCGGGCCTGCTGGCGGGCTTCGCGCTGGTCGCGATGCTGCTGCCGCTCGACCGCGACGGTGCGGAAGCCGAGCCGGAGGGCGTAACCGACGCCGTGGTGATCTTCACGTGCTCGTTCTTCTCCCTGCTGATCCTGTCGATCAGCTACGCGATCCTGGCCGGTCGTGTCGGGAGCGGGACGGTGGAAGGTGTTGCCGCCCACGAGCAGATGCTCAACGGCGCGGCCTTCGGTCTGTCGACCCTGCTGATGCTGTTCGGCCTGCACGCGATCCTTGGCACCTACGGGGCGAACCGGGAGACCTTCGCACCAGCCCGCCAACTGATCCTGACCACCACCTCGGTCCTTGCCCCCCTCCTGGTGCTGGCGCTGCAGTTCAGCAACACCCTCGACCTCCAGCGGTTCAGGGCCGGCGGCGACCTGGACGCCATCCCCCTCGGGCTGTGGGCCAACCTGATGATCGCGCTGATGGCAGCCATCGCCATCCTGCTGGTCGCCGCTGCACGGTCCCGGCTGCCCACGGCCAGCACCGCACCACGGCTGATCGCGACGACCGTCCTCGGCTACACCTTCGCGGTCACCATCTGGACCTCGGTCGCCGTCCCGCTGCTGCCCGTGGAGATCATCACCAGCGCCGCCATGGAGCACACGGTGATGGGACTCACCGCCGTGGGGGCGGTCGCCGTCAGCATCGCCTCCTGGATCGGCCGGTAACCTCGCTTCTGCAACGATGTTGACAGTGGCGTTGACAGCAGGGCGGGCAATCGGCTCTGCTGCACAGCATCGTTGGCCATGAACCGTCACGGACGGTCCACAGCGTCGACCGTCCGTGACCAGCCGCTCCTCTGAAGGGACCGCCTCATGCTGCTCGATCGACTCCGCGCCCACACCGGTCAGCGCACCGTCACCCTGACCGCCCCGGGAGACGATCTCCCGGGTGCGCGCGAAGCCCTCCCGATCGCGGTGTCGAACCTGCTGCGGGAAGCGACCGCTGCCATCGAAGCTGACGAGACCCTGTCCCGGGAGGGTCGCATCGAGTTCCTGGGGCGGTTGCCCGCCGCTGCGGACGTCGTCGCCCAGATCCCGCCCCATCACGGGGTATGGGTCGCGGTCAGCGAGGGTGTCGACTCAACGGTCGTGGCGCTGTCACCGGGGGTGCGGGTCGCCGAGGCGGTGGTCCTCAAAGACCACGTCGCCCTGATCCGCCCGCTCGTCGAGCACGAGCAGCAGGGCCGGGAGCTGCTCGTGCTGACCCTGTCCGACGACGACGCCGACCTCGTGGCCCTCGATCTGCGAACCCGGGTCGCGACCCCTGTGGGGGACCCGTTCCCCTTCGCGTACGCAGGTGACGGGTCGGGCACGCAGGACCGCAGCTCCAGCCGCCAGCGTGACGAGCGGCGTCGCCACCACTGGCGTCGCGTCGCCGAGGCCGCACACCGGGTCATCACACGTCGCGACCTGCCCGTGGTCACGGTCGGCGTCGACCGCAACCAAGCGTTCCTACGGGAGGTGTCGGCCTGGCCCGACGAGCTGTCGGTCGCGGTCCTCGGCGCTCCCGACGCGATGGATGCGGTCGAGCTGGCGGACCGTGCCATCGAGGCAGCGCAGGAACACCGGCAGCGTCGTGTCGATGAGGTTGCTCGACAGGTGGCCGATCGAACCGCGGCAGGGCGGGTCGCGAGTGGGATGACCGACCTCTACGCCGCAGCGATCGCCGGACGCATCGAGACCCTGATCCTCGTCGACGGCCCACCGGTGTCGGGCTACCTCACGGACAGCGGACACCTCGTGGCGGAAGACCCCGGCGGTGCCACCCACGTCGCCGACGTCTACGCGCTCGGGGCAGCCGAGGCGACCCGCCGGGGCAGCCAGGTGCTGCTCGCGCCCGAGGGAAGCCTGGACCACAGCACCGCAACCCTGCGCTGGTGACCCCTCAGGCTTGACCCGAGACTCAGCCTCCCAGGATGCCCCATGGCCGACGCCCGTCGTCCATGGGCGACAGACCGCATCGGCGCCGACGCCACCGGCGAGCCCTTCAAGGCCGCCGGCGCCATCGCGACCGTGGACTGCTGCCGGGCAAGGGTGCGCTCGCCACGTTCTCCCGACGGCTCGACTCAGCAGGCAACAGCGTGCGCGAACCCCTCGGCAGCCTGCGTCGCGAAGGCCAGCGACGAACGTCCGCGGCACTCGACCAGCCGACGTACACCGACCGGGGCCCAATCGACGCCCTGGCCCGACCCGGGCGGCGGAGCAGCAGTACCCGGGCCGGACGCACGCGTTGCAAGGTGCGCAGCCGCTCGGCCACAACGTCGGGCAGCCCCGAGGCGGACAGCGCATCCGAACCCCACCCACCTGGTTGCTCGACCCGCAGCCACCGACGAGCTCGTGATGCAGTGCCGAGCTGTGACGCCGCGCAGCGGTGCGAGCGCGCAGCACAGCTGTCGCGTCGAACGCGATCGGAGGGCTCAGCCAACGTCGCTCATGACGCGGCGCTCGATCGTCAGGAGCCCTTCGCGGACCAGGCGACGACACAGCACCAACCGGCTCGACTCGTCGATCAGGTCGTCGAGCTCACGCGGCGTGAACGACTCGACGTCCAGCAGCCGGCGAACGACCGGCTCGAGGGACGCCGGCATGGTCAGGCATCGATCACCGAACATGAGCGTCATCTGCTCGCCAGCGAGGCGTAGCCGGCAGGAGGCATCGGGGCGGACGCACATCCGGGTGGTGTCACCCAGGTCGACGACCTCGAGGAGATCGCGCAGACCTCCCGCGAGGTGCGCCGGACGCCGGGACCAGAAGCGCTCCGCCACCTCGTTCGCCGTCAGTTCAGCGATGGTGTCATTGCCGAGGATCGAGAACGCTGCTGCGTCGAGGTGGCACCGGAGTCGTTCGGTGACCGTGTGCGGTTCGTGCGCCCAGCCGGCAGGCAACGCTTCGTCACCACCGTCGATCGTCATCGACGCGACCGCCTGACTCATCGCCCGCTCGACGAGGTCCCGCCAGGTGGTGGTCCGCAGCCCGATCGTCAGATGCAGCGAGGGCTGATCGGTCGTCTGGGCCGCATGTCGGGTCCCGGCCGGCAGATACAACACATCACCCGGGCGCAGCTCCAACTCCCAACGTTCCTGGTCGGGCGGCTCCACCACCCAGCGCTTGACGCCGAAGGTCTGCACTGCGAAGACGTCGTGTGGATCACCATGCAGGTGCAGACCCTGCGCGACGGGCGGCGTGAGGTACGCGTTGGCCTGGACGTGGTGCGTGAGCGACGCCTCGAGCGATCTGCACAGCGTCGCGACCGGCTGCCAGTTGCGATGCAGCCCCTGCAGCACGACGGTGGCACCGTCGCCGAACTCACGGTGCACCGCCGCAACGTCGACCAGGTCAGCGATCGGTCGGGAGCCGACCCGGGCTGTCCGGGTCACCCGCGACGCGGGGATCATCGCCCCGTCCCGAACGAGCCGGAACGCCGGTGCCCGCAGGGCCGTGGAGGCGACGAGGTGGTCGACGTCGTCGAGCGACAACAGATCGGCGAAGCCGTCCGCGTCGGCGTTGCTGAACGTTCGCGGCCGCCGACCGAGGTCGTGGCGGAGGAAGGCCCGCTCGTCGCCGACCAGGCGTGCCAATGCGCCATGCCCGCTGTTCATCGCTCAGGCGTCGGTGCCGTCGGAGTCGTCACCGTCTGTCCCGTCCGCGTCGGTGCCGTCGGCATCGGTGCCGTCCGCGTCGGTGCCGTCCGCATCGGTGCCGTCCGCATCACGCGAGGGGGCGCCGCCGCTTGCGGTGATGTCGTCATCCGTCAGACCCTCGATCTGCATCGCACTCCCCTTCGCATCCCGCTTGTTCAGCGGCGCACACGCCGCTGTCAACGCTGTTGATTCGCGTATCCTACGCACGGCTCTGCGCGAGCGCCAAGTGCGATCGGGCCGGGCCGCGTCACCGTCACCGACAACAGCGATGCGGGCTGGCACGGTCCTGCGCCGCCGGGTCGTGGCGTCGACGACGACCCCGGTCCGTCCATCCTCGCCACACCGGCACGGAGAGGCCGATGCAGACACCCCCATCCCCCAGCCAGGATGCCGCACACGTCGGGAAGCAGGCGACCGCAGCGGCCACAGCGCCGAGCAACTCTGCCGGCAGCCACCAACCCGGCAGACCGTCACCCGACGAAGCTGCTCGCAGCCGCGAGGATCGGCTGCTCCGTGCCTCGGCGTGGGGTGGCGCGGGGTTCGCCGTGGCAGGACTGGTGTGGGGGCTGGCTGCAGGATCGAAGATGATCCTCTTCGACGGGCTCTACTCAACGATCAGCGTCGCCCTGTCGGTCTTATCGCTGGTCACCTTCCGGGCCGTCCAGCGAGGCCCGGATGCCCGCTACCACTACGGACGTGATGCGATGGGGTCGCTGGTCGTCGCGATCAAGGGTGTTGCCATCGGCGCCTTGAGCCTGTTCGCGCTCAGCGGCGCCGTGCTCGATCTGATCGCCGGTGGGCGGGAGGTGGCCGTCGGCTCAGCCGCCCTGTACGCAGGGCTCGCGACGGTCGGATGCGGCGCGATGACCTTGGTGCTCCGAAGGTCGGGTAGACGCAAGGGGTCGGACCTGCTGCGGGCCGAATCGGCGCAGTGGTCGCTGGACACCGCGCTGAGCGCGGCGGTGCTCGTGGGCTTCCTCGGCGCGATGCTCGCGCAGTCGCGCGGCCGGGACGACGTTGCGGCCCTTATCGATCCGCTGATGGTGGCGATCCTGTCCACCGCGTTCCTGGCCCTGCCGGTCCGCCTCATCCGCCAGGGGCTACGCGGAACCCTGGCCGCAGCACCGGAGACCGACGTCCAGGCAACGTTGCAGGCGGTGGTCAGCCGCATCGCCGACACCCACGGATTCGTGCGTACCTCGTGCCGCATCGCCGTCTTCGGGGACCGCTACGACGTGACCGTCGGGCTGCTCGCTGACGCCGGCACCGACCTGCACGATCTGGCTGGTGCCGACCGCGTCCGCGCCGAGCTCCAGGCCGCACTGGACGAGCTGCCCTACGACCTGTTGCTCTCGGTCACCATCACCGGCGACGAGCGTTGGCTCGACTGAGTTCCAGCTGTGCGAAGGCGCTGACCGAGGTCCCGGGCAGCTGTGCCTTCTTCGCCGCGAACTCCTCCTCGCAGAGGACCCCGGTGTCCTACAGCGTGCCGAGCCTACGGAGCTGTTCGACCAGCTCGTCGGTGACCGACGAAGCGGTGGCTGCCGCTGGTGTACTTCGGCCGGTTCAACCCCGCCCGGCAGGACCGATGGGTGTTCGGTGACCGCGCCAGCGGCGCCGACCTGTTCACGTTCTCCTGAACCAACATCTTCCGTGACCAGATGGTCAGGGGCACGTCATCACCCGATGATCCCGCCCTTACCGACGACTGGACCGAGCGTCGCAGCAAGGAACCACCCCCGCCCACAAGCCCGGAGGCTCAGGGCCATGCCTGCAGCGGGTCAGCGGTGGAAGCCATGCCTCGATGGCGGTGGGGTCAGGCTTTGCCGTTCCACGACCGTCGACGGACGAGCCCGTTCGTTCGCTGGGTTCGCTCGTGGACGAGCTCCTGCCTGCCCGGCTGTGCCGTACGATCGGCCTATGGCCTTCGCACGTAGCAAGGTCGACCAGCGGGGCATGCCGCTGGATCAGACCGCATGAGGCTGCTGGTCGATGAAGCCCTGCAGGATGCAGTGGCTCACCGGCTGGCCACGGACGGGCGCGACGCCAGCCACCTCCGGATCCTCAGCCTGCCAGGGCACATCGACGATGAGGTGATGGCGCTGGCCATCGCCGACGACCGCATCCTTGTCACCACCGACACCGACTTCGGCACCATCTTGGCTGACCTGCGCTTCCGTGCCAAGTGTCCTGCTGCTGCACGGCATCGGTGACTCGGTCGACGAACGTGTCGATGCGCTCGTCGACGTCCTCCCCCGGGCCGAGCGCGTGCTGTCCGAAGGCGCCATTGTGGTCATCCAACCAGACCGCTATCGGATCCGGTACCCGCCCATCGATGACGCCTAGCAGGACACCGGGCAGCCCGACGCGCCTGCAACGTGGTCCTTCGCCTCGAGGACCGCTATCTCGAACGCGAGATCACGACGGTTATCCCCAGGCTGCCCGCGCCCGGCCGACGTGGTGTCGCGCGCGTTGCGTACGTTCGTTTCGGCGGTGGAGGGAGGGCGCATGCCTCGGTGGGCGACGGTGGCCGGGCATGGCCTGTGGCTCTACTACCACGAAGAGCACCAGCTACCGCACGTCGCCGTTCGTGGCGAGCATCGCGCGACGGTGCGTCTTGAGGACGGGACGATCCTCGCTGGCTCCTTGCCGACGAACGTGCATCGTGCTGTGCGCCGGTTCTTGGCCGAGCATCGCGAAGAGGCGTGCACTGCCTGGTTCGCCACCCAGCGGCGAGAGCGTCCCGATAGCCTGCTGTGGGAGGAGAGCGTCATGGAACAGATCAACGATGTCGTCGCGGTGCGCGTGCTGTCGCGTTACGTCGTCGAGCTCACCTTCGAGACCGGTGACCTCCGGGTGCTCGACGTGGAGCCGCTGTTGACCGGTGAGGTGTTCGAGCCGCTCGCGGCCGACTACGAGCTCTTCATGCAGGTCCGCGTCGATCCTGAGGCTGGCACGATCGTGTGGCCGAACGGGGCGGATATCTCCCCCCGAACACTGCATGCCCGGAGCAGGCCGGCGGTCCCAGAGCGCGGGTAGACGCGACGCCTGAGGCGGGACATACCGCCCGCTATCGCTCCCCGTTCGTGAGCTGTCGGGGGCAGGGGCAAGCGTTGTTCTGCGTGACGCTTCGGCTGGGCCGGCGTGGATCGCTGACAGGGCGATGCGGCTGGGTCACCCGCCGGTCGCTGACGTTGTCGTTCGTGCGTCCTGGATGGTGACGATGACGACGCGGTCGTGCGCTTCGTCGAAGGTGTAGACGAGCAGCATCCAGCGCCAGGGACCGAGGATGAACCGGAAGCCCTCCCACCGGCCGGTGAGCTCCGGTCCGAGTCGCGGGAACTGCCGCAGGGGCCTCAGTGCCTTGCGTACACGTTGGCGGGTGTCATCCGGGAGCGAGTGCGTGAGGACGAGCCGATCGAGGTCCTCGACCGCGGCGCGAGCGAGTTCGACCTGCGCCACGACCTACAGCTCGTCGAGCGCGATGCTGTCGCCGGCGGCAGCCTGCTCGGCCCCGAGCTGCGCACGTTCGAAAGCGCCGTCGATCCCGTCGAGCAGCGACGCGACGTTCCTCGGATCGGGGTCGAGGTCCTCGATAGCGGTGCTCAACAGCGAGCGGGCCAGCGTTCCCTCGTTGACGTGGACCCGGGCAGCGAGGCTCGCGAGCTTGGCCGCGTGTTCGCCGTCGATGGTGATGTTCAAGCGTTGGCTACTCATGCAGCCAGCGTACACGCGACGACACGATCCGTGCAGTCTCAAACTCCTGTTGTCGACCGATGCGCAACGCCCGTGTGTTCCACCGGCTCTTGCGGGTGCTGTATGGGGTCTGCCTGGCGCGGGCGATGTCCAGCGAAGGCATGACGTGCCGATAGCAACCTGCAGCTCAGGGGGCTCCGGGATCGTCAGCTTCGAGCACGCTTGCACGTCGCTGTTGTTCTGCTCTCGGGGGCCCACGGAAGGCAGCGATGAGCATGCAGACCACGCCGGCTGCGATCAGCCCGAACTCCAATGCCCACAGCGCCGTGTCCCCCTCCAGTTGCAGACTGGTGAACTGCCCAGCCATGGCCAGTGCGATGCCGGCTCCCATCAGGCGACGTTGCCCGGGAGAGGGTCCGGGCCGCTCGCGGCGGATGTACAACCACATCGGCTCTGCCCTGAAGGTCTCCACCATCAGCAGCAGTCCGCACAGCAGCGCGAACAACGTGCCCCACTCGAGCCAGTTCACCAGAGCTCCCCCGTCAGCTCCTACGACCGTAGGTCGGTGACCGGTGACGTCAAGGATCCGAGAACGCGCTTCCCGTTCGCGAGGCAGCCAGAGCATGACGCCGGACGTGCTGCGCTGGCGGGGTGGAGCCAGACCTACAAGGCCGCTGCGCGGGTAGCTCAGGTGACGGTCCGCGGGCCAGGAGTTGAGGTCGCCCTGAACCTCGAACCCGCCTACCTGGAGTGGGTCTACTGCGTCCACGGGGCAGACGGCTGGCGCACCACCGTGAGCGGCAACGGGCCCACTGCAGACTGGCAAGATGCCGATGCCTACCGGTGGGAACCCTGACGACCGGTTCGCAACGCCTGCCACCTGCACGTCTCGCCATCACACTGCCCGCAGTGCGGACCTTGGCCGAAGGACCGCGTTTTCGGACTGTCTCCACCCGCGTTGTCCTCCTAGGACGGGCCGCTGCCGGCCAAGCGGTTATGGGTGCCAGGCCGACGATGCGTCGGCGATCGAAATCACGGTTCTGAAGCGTCGATCGGGTCGGTATCACTGTGGTACCGTGCCGGCATGGCCCTGACCCTTCGTACCGACGAGGAACTCGAACGCGCGCTCACGGCCCTGGCGGCTCGGGAAGGGCTGTCCCGTCAGGAGATCATCCGGCGGGCGGTGCTCGAGCGCTACGAGCGTGCCGGGCATCAGACACGCGTCGATGACAGCGCCCAGCGGATGGTGGACCGCTGGGGTGATGTCCTCGATCGGCTCGGGTCGGTGTGAGCGAGCTCGACCACCTCGATCTCGAGGACCTACTCCGGCTGACGAGGCTGCTGCGGGTGGGTCCTGTCCGTGACGTCGGGCTCCTCGAGGCGGCGTGTGCACGACCGCGGGCCAGCGTCCTCGGGGACGAGGCCTACCCGACGCTTCCGCTCAAGGCCGCGGCCCTGCTGCACTCCCTGGTCCGCAACCACGCCCTCGTGGACGGCAACAAGCGTCTCGCCTGGCTCGCGGCTGTCGTCTTCCTCGACCTCAACGGCCACACGGTGGACCTGGACGATGACGCCGCGTTCGAACTGGTCATGGCCGCCGCCGACGGGCACCTCGATGTCGAGCAGATCGTCGAGCGACTGGTCGTCCGCCCCAGCTGACCGCGACGGCAGTGCTGCGCGCCGCCCACTCCAACCGACCCCACGCACCGTCACGGCGATGGCGTCGTTCGCCGGGTTGCTGCGACGGGCGTTGCTGCCCGGCTATCTCCGAGCGACCACGAGGAAGTCGCCATCGGGGGCACCGACCGTGACTGCTCCGGGGTCCACCGTTCCCACGCACGTGCCCGAAGATCACGGCTGCGGGTGCTCGAGAACGAGGTCGGAAACTTGGGCGAGGGCTTCGAAGTCCCGATCCAGCGCGAGCACCGGGCTACCCGTTCGAAGCGCCACAGCGGCGATCAGGCAGTCGATGCTGGAACGCACAGTGCGTCCCTTCGAGCGGGCAGAGCGGTAGAGCTGTGCGGCATCTTCCCAGTCCTGTAGTCCTTCGACCGCGACCAGCGGCCCGCGCAGCAGCAGGGCGCGGAGTTCCTCGACCCGTCGTGGGCTGCCGGCACCGGCCGTGAGCTCGTAGAGGATCGGTTCGGTCCACGCCAGCGGCGCCTCCGCGCTGATGGCATCACGGATCCAGATGTTGTAGGGGCTGCCCGTGCCGCGGAGGTACTCGACCCATGCAGAGGTATCGACCAGGACCGTCACGCGGGGTCCGGAGGTGCATCATCACGCATCTGGTCGAGGTCGCCCTCCCACCCGGAGCCCTCGAGCGCGAGCGCCTCCTCGACGCCAAGCCGCGCTCCGACGAGCCGACGCAACGCGAGATCGACCGTGTCCTTCTTGCTGCGGGTTCCGTACAGCCGCATCGCTGCCGCGACGATGTCATCGTCGAGTTCGATGTTGGTTCGCGTCCGCGACATGCCGTCCTCCAGCCGTCAACACCATCGTACACCACACGGTGTATGTCGTCGCGCGTGGGATGCTCAGCGAAGACACAGAAGGTGCAGCACCTTCGTTGTGTGCGTGGTCACCGCAGCACATCGCCACCCGCAATCGCGGCTGCCGAGGGCGCCGCGTGCGCGGTCGTAGCGGCGGGTCTGGCGCGGGTCGGCGTGCCGCGCGAAGCCCTGCACGTCCCGGAGGCTGCAACCGGCATCAAGCGCAGCGGGGCAACGTGGCGTGCCGTCAGCGCGAGCAGACAGACCTGTTCCCGATCGCCCCGAGAGACATCGAGGCTGGTCCGACGACGGCAAGGGGGTTGCGGTGACCCGATGCCTTGTTAGTCTGCTGACTGACGCCGTCGGGGACGTATGGACCCGTACAGGTCGCCCTCTCGGCGCACCGGGAGGCAGCGATGAGCACGGACATGCAGGGCAAGGTCGCACTGGTTACCGGAGGCGGCGGCGGGCTCGGTCGGGCGACGTCGCTGGCGTTCGCCGACCACGGTGCGGCGGTCGCTGTCATCGACCTTGACGAGGACGGCGGTGCCGAGACCGTGCGCCAGGTCGAGGAGGCGGGTGGAGAGGCCGTCTTCATCGCGTGCGACGTCACCGACGAAGGGGCCGTCCACACGATGGTCGAGTCAGTCGTCGACCGGCTCGGCGGTCTCGACTATGCGTACAACAATGCAGGGACCGAGGGCAAGCAGTCACGGCTGGCCGAGATGGACGGCGCCGAGTTCCGTCGGGTGGTCGAGCTCAACCTCTTCGGGGTCTTCTACTGCATGAAGGCGGAGATCCCCCACATGCTCGAGCGTGGCGGCGGGGTCATCGTCAACACCTCGTCGACGGCTGGCGTGCGCGGATATCCGCAGTTGGCGCCCTACACCGCGTCGAAGCACGGCGTGGCGGGGCTGACGAAGGCCGTCGCACTCGAGTACGCCGATCAGGGCATCCGGATCGTGTCAGTTCACCCTGCCGCGATCGAGACCGCGATGATCGCCCGCGCTATCAAGGACAACCCCGGCCTGGAGGAAGCGATCGCTGGACCCATGGGCCGGATCGGCCAGCCACGTGAGGTCGCCGACGTGGTCGTGTTCCTCTGCTCGGACGGTGCCTCGTTCCTGACCGGCGGCCAGTACGTCATCGACGGCGGCCTTCTGAGCTCGGGCTGATACGGAACGGGGGCGCGCCGGTCGTTGTGCGCGGCCTGGGCGCTTGGCCACGCCGCGCAGTCACAGCTTCCGCGTCCCACGTGAAGGGTGGTGCGCGTGACAGGAGCCAGGCAGGGCGGCGGTCCACGCTGCAGATGTCACGTGAGCTCCACGGGCACCGGCGCAGATCGGGCCCAGCGCCCGTCGAAGTCCCGCTGCCCCTCCCCGACCAAGGTGACGCTGTCCGGGCCATTGCCCGGCAGTGGTGGGCCTGCTCGCACCTCATCGAGCCACTTCTCCACGGTTGGTAGGGCAGCGTGGCGGTGCAGGATCTCGACCACGCAGCGACGCAGGCTCATCCCGGCAGCGTGGGCTCGTCCAGGTCTCGGTTGTGCACGTGCACGGCCATGCGCTCATGGGAGCACTTCGCTACCGACACCCTCGAGGGGCAGGAAGCGCAACAGTTCTGGGCACTGGCGGCCGTCGGCCCGACCGCACATCGTCACGGCGATGGCTGTCCGGGTTCACGTCGGTAGCGCGCCGGCCTCGAGGTCCGCGATCAGGTCGAGGAGCCCGGCCGCCTCCCAGGAGCGGTTGCGTCGGCCACCGGTGACCAGCTCGAGCACACCGGCCTCGGCGAGTTGGTCGAGCGCGTTGTGGACGGCGGCCTTGGCGCGTCCCGTCACCGCGCCGACGATGGCCGCGGTGATGACGGGGTGGGCGGGCAGCAGGTCGATGAGCCCCCAGGCTGCGGCGTCCGCTCGCGGGTCGGACGCGGCCCGCAGCATCTCGCGCCACCGTTCGGTCAGCCCCGAGTTTGACGCGGGATGGGGTTTGGGGAGGGCCGTGAGGGCGGATCTGGCCGTTTCGGGCCGATTGGCGGCAATGTAGGTTTCAGCGGGTTCGGTGTTGTGGGGGCAACATCACGGTTGCGGCTGCTTGCTGTTGCGCTTCTGGTGGGAAAGTATGCGGGCATGTTCCTCAAGACGGCGCGGGTTCGCCGGGCAACCGGACCTACGAGTATCTGTCCTTGGTCGAAGCGTTCCGTGGGCCGGACGGCAAGAAGCGTCACAACACCCTGTTCCGCCTCGGGGAAGCGTCCGCGCTGCGCGAGACGGGCGAGTTGGACCGCATCATCTCTGCCCTGCAGGCCCACGCGGAGCGCCGCTACGTCGACGTCGATGAGCTCGAGTTCGATCAGGCTCCGATGATCGGGACGATGGCTGCGGTCCGTGCGCTGTGGGATGATCTGGAGCTGCAGCAGCTGTTCGAGGGACTGGCGGTTGAGGTGGGGGTGTCGTGGTCGCTGGCGGATGCGGTGTTCGCGATGCTTGCGGGCCGGCTGGTGGATCCGGCGTCCAAGCGGCGCACCCACCGGTGGATCGTCAACGACGTTGTGGCCCCGGAGGGGTTCTCCTTCCCGACCCTGGAGCAGTACTACCGGGCCCTCGATGTGGTGTGTGAGCACAAG
>LKMJ01000037.1_pt1 | contig 69524 bp, 60 predicted proteins | sample 643391 | NCBI WGS metagenome assembly LKMJ01 (sample SAMN04112250, study PRJNA286221) | soda lake metagenome | biome: soda lake; feature: Kulunda Steppe; material: water; isolation source: sample PL-Br10 brine of Picturesque Lake | place: Russia: Kulunda steppe | collected 2010-07 | reverse complement strand
CAGCCCGTGGCCAGCAGCCCGCAGCCGGCAGCCCCGAGCCCGCAGCCCCCAGCCCCCGGGGTGCCCCAGCAGGTCCGACACCCGCCATGAGGGCGGCCTTGGACCACATCGCGACGCACACCCTGCCCCTCGACGAGACTTTTCCACAGGCGCCGAGACTCCCGATCTCCGCGAAGGACGTGCGCATGGGATGCTGCGCGCATGCAGCCACCTCGGGAGATCCTTCAGCTCTGCGCCGAGCAGCTCGGTGTGCTCTCCCGCGCGCAGCTCGTCCGGCGCATCGGTGAGTACCAGGCCGACGACCTGCTCCGCAGCGGTCGTTTCGATCGGCTCCACCTCGGCGTCTATGCCCTGCGAGGTGGTGCGGTCAGTCCGTCACGGGCCGGACTGGCCGCAACGCTCCGCGGCGGGGCCGGCGCCACCCTCACAGGCCCGACCGCACTCACTCTGCACGGGGTTCCCGCGACGCGCCCCGACCAGCGCTTCGGTCTGCTCCTGCCTGCCGGTCGCCGACTGCGGTCCATCGACCTGCCGAGGCTGCGCGACAGGGATCCCGCGCGACCGGTCAGTCTGCGCGGTGAGATCCGGATCGCCGAACCGGTGGACGCGTTGCTGGAAACGGGCGCGTTCTTCCCGACCCCAGCGCGTGAGTTGCGGTCGTGGCACGACCGGTTGCGGTGGATGGGGCTGCTCAGGCCCGGTCAACTCACGGAGCGTGCAGGGCAACTCGGGCTCAGCCGGCTGCTGGATGGTGGCGAGCTGTTGGACATGGATGGCACGGCAGCAACCGGCGAGGGTGAGCGGACGCTCGTCGGGCTCATGCAGCGGTTCGAGCCACCGCCCGAACCACAGGTCTGGATCACGCCGCACCGGTGCGTGGATCTGCTGTTCCGCGACCTCCACCTGGCACTCGAGTACCAGGGAAGGACGGACCACGCCACACAGGCGGGCCGGCAGGCGGACCGGACGCGGGACGAGGAGCTCGACATGGCGGGCGTCCGGGTGCTCTACGTGACGGCTGAGGACCTGCGGTCACCCCGCGCGCTGCTCGGTCGCGTGGCCGCAGCGCTGACAGCCAGAGCTGATGAGCTCAGGCTTCCTGCGCCTCGGCTACGTGCCGCGTGACTGCATCGGACGGCCACGTGCCGCGTGACTGCATCGGACGGCCACGTGCCGCGTGACTGCATCGGACGGCCACGCCGGCATCCGTGGCGACACCGGCCGTATCGGTACAGGATCGCGACACAGGCAGCCGTGGCGGCACCGGCCGCGCGGGTACGGGACTGCGACCCCGACCAGCCGATGCCAGGTGGCTCGTTCCTGGGCTGATTCCCAGGAGATGACCACTTCCAGGCCGAGGAAGGGGCGGATCACCGAAGTGGTGGTCGTTCCCTGGGCGTGAGCCCAGGGAACGACCACCCGCGGCCGAACCTCCGGCCCGCGCACGGCAAACCGGCCCGCGCACCACAGGCGATCAGGCACCCCTCAGGCGTCGACGGACCCCAGCGCGTCCTCGAGCAGTTGCGCCTGCTCCTGCTCGTGCACGACGTGCTGGCCGGCGGCGGGTGATGCCGACGGGGCCCGGCTCGCCCGTCGCAGCGTCCGGCCCTCGCCCAGCTGATCGAGCACGGCGCGCAGACGCCCCTGAACGAAGCCCCAGCCGCCCATGTTCGCCGGCTCCTCCTGGACCCAGCAGATGTCCCGGGCGTCCGGGTAGCTGCTGAGCAGCGCCGCCAGTTGCTCGTCGGGGAAGGGGTAGAGCTGCTCCACGCGGACCACCGCGACAGGCACGTCACGTCGGTCACGTTCCTGCAGCAGCTCGTGGGCCACCTTGCCCGACGCCAGCAGTACCGTGGAAACATCGCCCCGATCGCGCTCGCCGGAGACCGCCGCAGGGTCGTCAAGCACCTCATGGAAGTGACCTTCCACGAGTTCCTCCACCGCTGAGGTGGCCGCTGGGGAGCGCAGCAGGGACTTCGGCGTGAAGATCACCAGCGGCTTGCGCACCTCGCGGTGCATCTGCCGGCGCAGCACGTGGAAGTACTGCGCAGCGGTGGTGGCGTTGACCACCTGGATGTTGTCGTCGGCCGCCAGCACCAGGAAGCGCTCGATGCGCGCCGAGGAGTGCTCGGGGCCCTGGCCCTCGAAGGCGTGCGGCAGCAGTAGCACGAGCCCGGAGGTCTCACCCCACTTGTCCTCGGCGGCGACGATGAACTGGTCGATCACGATCTGCGCGCCGTTGACGAAGTCACCGAACTGCGCCTCCCAGCAGGTCAGCGCCTCCGGGCGCGCCACGGAGTAGCCGTACTCGAAGCCGACCGCCGCGTACTCACTCAACAACGAGTCGTAGACGAACCACCGCCCCTGTCCTGCAGCGAGGTTGGCCAGGGGCAGGTGCTCCTCACCCGTCTGGTAGTCCATCTGCACGGCGTGACGGTGGGAGAAGGTGCCCCGTCGGGAGTCCTGACCGGCCAGGCGCACATCGATGCCCTCGAGCAGCAGGGAGCCGATGGCCAGGGTCTCACCCAGCGCCCAGTCGATCTGGCCTGCGTCGTAGCGCTGCCGCGCCTTGGCGAAGATCCGATCGAGCTTCGGATGGCGGTTGAAGCCATCAGGGACCTCGAACTGCACCGCGGCGATCCGGTCGAGGTGGCCCTTGCCCACGCCGGTCTCCACGTGGGGCAGCACCCCGCGCTCGGGGGGTTCGGTGTGCTGCGGAGGTTCGGGCGGCGTCGCCTGCTTGGTCTCGTCGAAGGCCTGCTGCAGCCGGGACTCGAAGTCCTCCAGCGACTCCTCCGCCTGTTCCAGGGAGATGTCGCCACGGCGCACCAGCGCCTCGGTGTAGAGCTTGCGCACGGAGCGGTGCGTCTCGATCGTCTCGTACATCCCGGGCTGGGTGAAGGAGGGGTCGTCCGCCTCGTTGTGCCCGTGCCGGCGGTAACAGATCAGGTCGATGACGATGTCACGGTGGAAGCGTTCGCGGTAGCGGAAGGCCAGGCGGGCGACGCGGACCACGGCCTCGGGGTCGTCGCCGTTGACGTGCAGGATCGGGGCCTGGACGGTCTTGGCGACGTCGGTGGCGTAGAAGGAGGACCGGGATGCCTCCGGCGAGGTGGTGAAGCCCACCTGGTTGTTGATCACCACATGGATGGTCCCACCCGTGCGGTAGCCCCGCAGCTGGGAGAGGTGGAGGGTCTCCACGACCACGCCCTGGCCCGCGAAGGCGGAGTCGCCGTGCATCAGCACGGGCAGGGCGGGCCGCACGCCCTCCTCTCCACGGTCGGCGACGTCCTGGAGCGCGCGGGCGATGCCCTCCACCACGGGGTTGACCGCCTCGAGGTGGGAGGGGTTCGGTGGGAGGTGGAGCTCGACCTCGTTGCCGGCGCGCGAGGTGTAGGTGCCACGCGTGCCGAGGTGGTACTTCACGTCACCTGACCCCTGGACCGTGTCGGGGTCGATGTGGCCCTCGAACTCGCCGAAGATCTGCCGGTGGGACTTACCGACGATGTTGGACAGCACGTTGAGCCGGCCGCGGTGCGCCATCCCCATCACGATGTCGCTGATCGCGTCGGTGTCGGCCGCTGCCTCGCACACCGCGTCGAGCAGCGGGATCAGGGACTCGCCGCCCTCGAGCCCGAACCGCTTCTGCCCCACGTACTTGGTGTGCAGGAAGGACTCGAAGGACTCCGCCGCGTTCAGCCGGGACAGGACCCAGAGCTGGTCCTCACCCGACAACTCCTCCTCCACCCCCTCGACCTGCTCACGGATCCACAGCTTCTGCTCCGGGTCGAGCACGTGGCCGTACTCGATGCCGACCGTGCGGCAGTACCCGTCCCGCAGGGTGCTGAGGATCCGGGTGAGCTGGAGGCGCTGATCACGCCCCCCGACGTCGGTCAGGAACTCACGATCGAGGTCCCAGATCGACAGGCCGTAGTAGGTCGGGTCGAGCTCGGTGTGCATCGCCACCTTGCGCTGGCGCAGCGGGTCGAGGTCAGCGATCAGATGGCCGCGCACCCGGTACATGTTGACCAGTTGGTCCACCTTCATCTGCTTGGTGAGCAGGTCGACCTCGTCGTCGAGGTCGCTGTGGTCGGTGCGCCAACGGGCCGGTTCGTAGGGGAGCCGGAGGGAGCGGAACACCTCGTCGTAGAAGCCGTCCTCACCGAGCAGCAGCTGGTGGACACGCTGGAGGTACAGCCCCGACTCCGCGCCCTGGATCACCCGGTGGTCGTAGGTGGAGGTGAGGGTGATCACCTTGCTCACACCGAGCTTGGCGATGATGCGGGGATCGGCGGCCTGGTACGCCGAGGGGTAGTCGATCGAGCCGACCCCGAGGATCGCCGCCTGCCCCGCCATCAACCGCGGGATCGAGTGCACGGTGCCGATCGTGCCGGGGTTGGTGATCGTCAGGGTGTTGCCGGCGAACATCGCGGGGTCGAGCTTGCCCGTGCGGATGCGGCGGATGATGTCCTCGTAGGCCCGCAGGAAGGCCTCGAAGGACAGCGAGGTGGCGTCCTGGATCACGGGGACCAGCAACGACCGTGAACCGTCATCGTTCTGCACATCGACGGCCAGCCCGAGGCCGACCTGCTCGGGGCGCAGGGTGGCGGGCTTGCCGTCCTCGGTCTCCGTGAACACCGTGGTCATCGCCGGCACGTCCACCAACGCGCGGACCATCGCGTAGGCGATGAGGTGGGTGAAGGAGACCTTCCCGCCGCGGGTGCGCCGCAGGTAGTTGTTGACGATGCGGCGGTTGACCTCGAGCAGCTTGGCGGGGACGTCGCGCACGCTGGTCGCGGTGGGCACCCCGAGCGACGCCTCCATGTTCTCCACGATGCGCGCGCCCACCCCGCGGATGCGGGCGGGTTCACGTCCCTCGGGCACGCTCGCCACGGCTCGCTGTACCACCGCCGCACTCGGTTGGTCCGTGGCTGGCTGCTGACCGGACCCGGACCCGCGTCCAGCACTGGCAGCGCCGTTGCGGGCTGTGCCGTTGCCACGGTCGGCATCGCCCGTACCCGCGGCGTCCCGAGCCGCCCCCACGGGTCGACCCGCCGGCGCAGGAGCCTCCGGCCGGTAGTCAGCGAAGAACTGCTGCCAGGGCGGGGAGACCGAGTCCGGGTCCGCTTGGAACTGCTCGAAGAGTTCCTCCACGAGCCAGGCGTTCAGCTCAGACCGAGACGCGGCGTTGGAGGCTGCAGTGGATGCGGAGGAGGCCATGGCTGCTCTCGGCGTGCGGGGAGATCGTTGACAGGTACCGCGCTGCGCAGGGTAGGCGGCTGCCGGGTCAGCAGACCGCACGGGCAGGGCACTGTGCGCGCGCTCCCACAGCGATCAGATCCCGCGCGGGTCCGCGGACCGGGAACCACCACCGCTCCGGCGGCGTCCCACCGGGTGCGGCTCCGACACCGGACCCGCACAGGAGGTCGGATCGTGGGAACAGCCCTTCGACGCAGCAACGCCCACAGGACCACACCCGGGACAGGCCGTGGCCGCCGGCCGTTCCTGCTCCTGCTCCTCCTCGCCCTCGCCCTGGTGCTGGTGGCCTGCAGCGGCAGCGAGGATGCCGGCCTCGACAGTGCGCAGCACGATGCGCCGGCGACGGTCACCGAGGAAGCCGAGGAGCAACCAGCGCAGGCCCCCGATGTCGCCGACGACCTCGACGCCGGCCCCTCCGAGGGACTCGATGGCCCCCCGGCGCCGGGTGCCGGTGCCGACAGCAGGAACGGTGATGCCCTGGCTGCTGCGGCGTCGGAGCGGGCTGTGATCCGCACAGCACGTATGCACATCCGCGCCCGCGACACCGCGGCAGCGGCGGAGGGAATCGTGGCACAGGCGGAGGAGGTCGGCGGCTACGTCGCCGGCACGGATCTGCGCCGCGACGCGGAGGGGGTGGTCGCAGGGCGACTGACGCTGCGCGTGCCGTCCGCGGAGCTGACCGCCACCCTCGATGCGATCGACGCGCTGGCGGACAGCGTGGTGGAACGCCGTCTCGACGAGGAGGACGTCACCGCGCAACTCAGCGACCTCGAGGCACAGATCACCAACCTCGAGGCCTACGAGACCGAGCTGCGCGAACTGCTCCGTGAGGTACGCGAAGCCTCGCCCGACACCGAGGAACTCCTCCAGGTGTTCGACCGTGTCAACGAGGTACGCGGGCAGATCGACCGGCTCACCGCGCAGCGAGCGGTGCTCAGCGACCAGGTCGCACTGTCGACGATCCACGTCGAGCTGTCCCCCACGGCCGCCACCGGTCCGGTCGCCAACCCCGGTTGGGACCCCGGTGGCACCGCACGCGGGGCGCTGGCGACCACGGTGCGGATCCTCACCGACCTCGCTGACGCCGCGATCGTGGTCACCGTGACGGCGGTGCCGGTGCTGCTGGTCTTCCTGCTCCCCGTCGCGGTGGTGGTCGTCATCGTGCGCGGGGTCCGGCGGTCACGGGGCCGCGCCACCGCGACGCCGCCCCCCACCGACGGCGACGGGACCGCCGACGACAACGCCACCGCCGACGACAACGCCACCCCCGACGAACCACACGCCTGACACGCCACCCGCCGACACCACAGCCGGCTGGCCACCGCACCCGCCGGCACCACGACCGAAGGCCACCCACGGACGCTACGGTCGACACCGACGGGGTCCACGATCCAACCTGTCAGGGAGCGTCATCTCGTGCGTGCCAGAGAGGTCCTGTCGCTGCTGCTCGCCCTGGTGGTGGTGGGTGGGCTCGGCTACCTCGGGTACGACCGGCTGCTGCGTGCCACCACGCCCGCGACCAACGACCAGGATGAGCCGGTCAGCGACGCGGACCCGGTGCTGCGCGACTACCTCGCCGCCTGGGAGGCCGGGGACCTCGTCGCGATGGAGGAGCTGCTCGCGAACACGCCCGAGGACTTCGCGGCGGTCCATGAGCAGCTCGATGAAGCCCTGGCCCCGACGCGGTTCACGCTGGAAGCCGGCGAGGTGGTCGAGCCCGAGGACGGGCGAGCGGTCGTTGCCGTCTCGGTGGAGCTGACGCCGACGGACGCGCCCCGGCAGGTGTCCTGGGACACCGAGGTGGCAGCGACCCGCAACCGGGGGCAGTGGTCGATCGACTGGACGATCTCCACGGTCCACCCGGACCTGCGCCCGGGCTGGGTGTTCGCCACCGAGGTGGAGGACGTGGCACGACGGCCGATCCTGGCCGCAGACGGCACGGAACTGGCCAACGACGACGGTCGCTGGATCGGCTTCGTGCCGGGCGGGATCGAGGACCCGGATGCGGTGGTCGCCGCCTTCGCCCGTGCACTGCCGGGGAGCGAGTCCACCGCCCAGCGGGAGCTGGCACGCGAGCAACTGGTGGACGACTGGTTCTACCCCGTGGTCACCGTCAGCGCCGCCCGCGCCGACGCCGCCTGGCGCGTGCTGCGGCGCACCCCGGGGATCGTGGAGCCCCGCGTGCCCACCGATGAGGACCAACGGCGTGTGCTGCTCGACCTCGGCTTCGCACGGCACGTCGTCGGGGTCGTCAGCGAGGCCACGGCCGAGCAGCTCGAGGAACTCGCCGCCGACGGCATCGACGCCCCCGTCGGCACCCGGGTACCGCAGTTCGGACTGGAAGCGGCCTTCGACGACCAGCTGACCGGCTCCGAGGTCCACCGCGTCGGCCTTGCGGAACGCCGCCAGGGCCCGATCGTGGTCACGATCGACGAGGTCCAGGCGGAGCCCTCCGACCCGGTGGCGACCACCCTCGATGTCACCGTCCAGCGCGCCATCGAGAACGCCCTCGATGGTGTGGAGCTCCCCGCCGCCATCGTGGCGATCGACGCACAGGACGGCGCCATCCGGGGGACGGCCAGCCGGCCGCTGTCCGGCTTCGACCGGGCCCGCACGGGGCAGTACCCACCCGGCTCGACCTTCAAGACCGTCACCCTCGAGGCCGCCCTCGACGGCGGCTACGACCTCGATGACGAGGTCCCCTGCCCGGCCGCGACCACGGTCGGCGGCCTGTCGGTGTCCAACGCCGGCGGGCTCGACCTGGCGACGACGACCCTGGGCGCGGCGTTCGCCGCCTCCTGCAACACGACCTTCGCGCTGCTGGCCGAGGAGCTCGGCGTGCAGGCCCTCGAGGAGGCCGCGGCCCGCTTCGGGTTCGGGGTGGAACCCCTGCACCCACTGTCGGCCTTCGGCGGCAGCTTCCCGACCCCCCAGGACACCGCGGAGCTGGCTGCCGCGGGCTTCGGGCAGGCACGCGTCGAAGCCTCCCCGCTGCACCTGGCAGCCCTGGCGGCAGCGCTGCCCAACGGGGTCTGGCACCAGCCGTACCTGCTCCAGAACGAGGGACCGGGCAGCTCCGCGTCCCTGGCGACCGGCACCGCCGACCGACTCCGGGCCGCCTTCGAACTGGTGGTCGAGGAGGGCACCGGCACCGCGGCAGCCGTGGACGGGACCCGCGTCGGCGGCAAGACCGGCACCGCCGAGGTGGACGGGGACGCAACGTCCCACGCCTGGTTCACCGGCACCGCGCAGGGCCTCGGGTTCGCCGTGCTGGTCGAGGGGGGCGGTTCGGGTGGCGAGGTCGCCGCACCCCTGGCCGCCACCTTCGTCGAGGAGCTCCTCCGCCTCAGCCAGGACGAGGTCGACGCCCGTGATCCGGTCCAGGCCGATCCGCGCCTGGAGGCGCCCACGGCGCCGGACGCGACGAACGGAGATGACGCCGAGGATGCACCCGAGGTGCAACCCGAGGACGGCTGACCGCGACGACCCATCCACGTCCTCACGAGCGCGTCATCCCAACGCCGCCCTCAGGGGCAGCCCGCACCACCCCCGCCCGTGATCCGATCCCCTCCCCGGAGGATGCCATGGCCACGCTCAACCTCACCGGCGACGAGCGCGCCGACGAACTGCTGTCCGAGAACCCCTTCGCGCTGCTCATCGGGATGCTGCTCGATCAGCAGATCGCCATGGAGGTCGCCTTCCTCGGTCCCGCCCGGCTGGCGGACCGGTTGGACGCGCAGTTGCACCCGGCCACGGTCGCCGACACCGACCCCGACACCCTGGAGGAGCTGTTCCGGACCACACCGGCGATCCACCGCTACCCGGGGTCGATGGCGGGTCGGGTCCACGCGCTGGCCAGCTACCTGGTCGAACACCACGACGGGTCGGCGGCTGCGGTGTGGGAGGACGCCGAGGACGGCCGCGACCTCACACGTCGCCTGAAGGCCCTGCCAGGGTTCGGTGACCAGAAGGCCCGTATCTTCATCGCCCTGCTCGCCAAGCAGTGCGATGTCCGCCCGGAGGGCTGGGAGCAGGCCGCCGGCGAGTACGCCGAACCTGGCTACCGCTCCATCGCCGATGTGGTCGACGCCGACAGCCTGCAGCAGGTGCGCGCGTCGAAACAGGCCGCCAAAGCGGCCGCGAAGGCTGCGAAGGCCGCCCAGGGTTGAGGGCCGAGGGCTGAGGGCTGCTACTCGGGCACGACGGTCAGTGAGAACAACACCAGGGTCACCAGGCCCATGCCGAGGATGCCGGCCGGTGGCCAGCCCCAGCCCCGGCTGTGCGGCCACACCGGCATGACGGCGATGACCAGCAGGGCGAGCAGCACCGTCGGCACGATCTGGACCACCTCGGTACCGCCCTCTCGACGCTCGCGTGTGCAACTGCGCCCACGGTACCGCCGAGGTGGCCCCTGCCCGGCCGCACAGTCGTCCAAGCCAGGGCAGTACCGTGCGCACCCGACACCCCGACACCCGGCCCGATCCGCCCACCGACCGCCGCGGAGCACGTGCGTGAACCTCGCCATCCTCTCCCGTAACGCCCAGCTGTACTCCACCCGTCGTCTCAAGGAGGCCGCCGAGGAGCGCGGCCATGACGTGCGTATCGTCGACTACCTCAGGTGCGTCATCGACATCACCTCGCACCGTCCGGCGATCGTCTACGGCGGCGCCAGGCTCGAGGGTCTCGACGCGGTGATCCCCCGGATCGGCGCGACCCACACCTTCTACGGCACCGCGGTGGTCCGCCAGTTCGAGATGATGGGCGTCTACCCGGCGGTGGAGTCCCAGGCCATCTCCCGCTCCCGCGACAAGCTGCGTTCCCTCCAGCTGCTGGCCGCCGAGGGGGTCGGGCTGCCCGTCACCTCCTTCGCGCACTCCACCAAGGACCTCGACGGGCTGATCTCGCTGGTCGGCGGGGCGCCGCTGGTGGTCAAGCTGCTCGAGGGCACCCAGGGCATGGGGGTGGTGCTCGCGGAGACCAAGAAGGCAGCGGAGTCGGTGATCGGCGCCTTCCGCCAACTCGACGCCAACATCCTGGTCCAGGAGTTCATCAAGGAGGCGGGCGGCAGCGACATCCGGGCCTTCGTGGTGGGCAACCGGGTGGTGGCCGCGATGGAACGCACCGCCGCACCCGGCGACTTCCGCTCCAACGTGCACCGCGGTGGCTCCGCACGCCGGATCCGCCTCACCCCGGAGGAGCGTGCCACCGCCAAGCGGGCCGCGAAGATCCTCGGGCTGACCGTGGCTGGCGTGGACCTGATGCGCTCCAACCACGGCCCCGTGGTCCTCGAGGTCAACTCCTCACCGGGGATGGAGGGCATCGAGGTCGCGACGGGTGTCGACGTCGCCGGCAAGGTGATCGACTACGTCGCCACCCACGCGGAGGCGAAGGCGGCGAACCGCGCCCGACGCAAGGCCTGAGGACCTCAGCCGGCGCTGCGCACGGCGCTGTCGGCGCGGCGTGCGGCCGTCAGGACCGGGTCCCACACCGGGGAGAAGGGCGGGGCGTAGGACAGGTCCACGTTGAGCAGCTCCTGCACCGTCATCTCGTTCCACAGCGCCGTGGCGAAGGTGTCGATGCGCTTGGCGGCGCCCTCCTCACCGATCAGCTGCGCCCCGAGCAGTCGCCCCGTATCGCGCTCGGCGATGATGCGGATCGTGATCGGCTTGGCGTCGGGGTAGTAGTGGGCCCTGGTGCTGCCGTCGATGGTGGCCACCACGGGCTCGAAGCCCGCGTCGCGCGCGGCCTGCTCCCCGAGGCCCGTCCGCGCGATCTCCACCTCGCAGACCTTGGTGATCGCGGTACCCAGCACACCGGGGAAGGCGGCGTAGGTCCCACCGAGGTTGAGGCCGGCGATGCGGCCCTGCTTGTTGGCGATGGTGCCGAGCGCGATGGACACCGGCTGCCGGGCGATGCGGTGGAAGGTCTCCGCGCAGTCGCCGGCAGCCCACACCCCGTCGACGGGGGTGCGCTGGCGGCGGTCGGTGACGATCCCCCGGGAGGGCCCGATCGGCACGCCCGCGGCCTTGGCGAGGTCGCTGAAGGGCCGGGTACCCGTGCCGAGTACCGCGATGTCGGCATCGAGGGTGCCCTCGGCGGTGCGGACCGCGCGGATCCAGCCCTCCTCGTCGGTGTCGATGCCCTCCACGGCGACACCGAGGTGGAGGTGGATCCCCATCCGGCGCATCGCGTCGGCGACCTTGTCACCGATCGCGGGATCGAGGGTCGACATCGGCTGTGCAGCCATCTCGACCACGTGGACCTCGAGCCCACGCAGCAGCATCGCCTCGGCCATCTCGATGCCGATGTAGCCCGCACCGATCACCACGGCACGCTGCGGTTGCCGGGCGGACAGCGCGTCGAGCACCTGCTGGCCGTGGTCGAGGGTCTGCACCCCGAACACGCCCTCGGCGTCGATACCCGGCACCGGCGGCCTGAGCGGTGTCGCACCCGTGGCGATCAGGAGCTGGTCGTAGCCGTGTGCTGTGCGCTCGCCGGTCTCGAGGTCGTCGACCTCGACGGTGCGCGCATCGGTGTCGATCGACACCACCTCGTGGCCGGTGCGCACGTCGATCGACTGCTTCTCGCGGAACACCTCGGGGGCACGAGCCACGAGCTCCTCGCGCGCGTCGACCAGGCCACCGATCCAGTAGGGGATCCCGCAGGCGGCGTAGGAGGTGAAGTGACCCCGCTCGAAGGCGAGGATCTCCAGCTCGTCGGGGCCCTTGAGCCGTCGGGCCTGGGACGCCGCGGACATCCCCGCCGCGTCACCACCGATCACGACCAAACGCTCGGTCACCGTCACTCCTTGGCTCTGCTGTGGGCCTGGCCTGTGTGACTGGCCGGCAGACCCAGCCGGCTGCTGTCACGACGCCGAGCCTACGACCCCACGGGCGACAGGGTGGCAACGGCGCCGACGCAGCCTCAGCCCACCCGATGCAGCTCCGAGCGCAGGTGCTGCGACGTCTCCACGCCGGCGTAGGTCATCCACAGCTCGGAGCGCAGCACATCGCCGGTCAGCGTCAGCTCGCGGCGGACGTGATCGACGCTCTTGGCCGTGCCGGCGACACCGATGACGGTGCTCGCCAGGGTCAGCCGCAGACCGGAGGTCGGCACCTCCGCCACCTCGATGGCGCCCTCCTGCAGCTCGGTGAGCCCGAAGGTGTGGGCGAGCAGCAGCTCGATCCGACCCTCGCCGGCAGGCCGCAGGAAACCGGTCTCACCGTGCATGGGACGCTCCGTCGCAGGATCCCAGGTCCGCTGGGTGTAGGCCAGCACCGGACCGCCCCGGGGCAGGAACGACACCTCCTCGCCGTAGGCGAAGGGGTCGATGGTGGGGAAGTCCCCGGAACCCTCGCCACGGAAGGTGCCGATCAACGGCGTCAGGACGTCCAGGGCCGGGTGCAGCGGGGAGGCTTCTGACATCACTTGATCTCCACGAGGTCGACGACGAACACCAGGGTCTCATCCGGGCCGATCGCGGGCGGTGCACCGCGGTCGCCATAGGCCAGCTCCGGCGGGATGGTGAGGACCCGTCGGCCGCCGCTTCGCATGCCATCGAAGCCGCGTTCCCACCCCTCGATGACGCTGCCGGTACCGAGCTCGAACTCGAAGGGCTGCTCGCGCGTCCAGGAGGCGTCGAACTCACCGCCGTCGGACCAGCGCAGGCCCACGTAGTGCACCACCAGCACGTCACCGACCGCCGCTGTTGCACCCTCGCCATCGACGAGGTCCTCGACGACCAGGCGCGTGGGCGGTGAACCGCCGCCCTCCGGCACCAGACCCTCGGTCGACGGGCGCACGCCGAGTTGCTGCACCGCAGCTTCCTCCGCCGTGGCCTCACCGACATCACCTGCCGGGTCGTCACCGCAGCCCAGCAGCGTCAGCGCGAGCAGCAGCACCAGCATGCGGGTAAGGACGGCGACACCGCGTCCGGGCACCACGCGCACCTCCTCGTTGTCGGCTGCGCCAGTTCGTGGGGAACGGTAGCGGTCCGCCGGTCGCGGTAGCGTTGACCGCATGGTCCTCGCTGCGCTCGGCATCGTCATCGGTCTGGCGCTCCTGACCGTCGCAGCGGACCAGTTCGTGGTCGGCGCCACCCGGCTGGCAGCCCGCCTGCAGGTCTCCACGGTGGTGATCGGCGCCGTCATCATCGGCTTCGGGACCAGCGCGCCGGAGCTCGTGGTGTCGGTGCTGGCCGGTATCCAGGGATCCGCTGACCTCGCGGTGGGCAACATCGTCGGCTCCAACGTGGCCAACCTCACCCTCGTGCTGGGCATCGCCGCGGTGCTGCGACCGGTGCGGGTGCGGTGGCCGGTCCTACGGCGCGAAGCCCCGCTGTCGTGGGGTCTGGTGCTGCTGTTCGCCGTCTTCCTGTTCTCCGGGACACTCCACGTCGGCGAGGGCGTGGTGCTGCTGGTGGCGCTGGTGATCGCGCTGTCGATCCTGCTGCGCACGGCGACCAGGTACGGGACCGCGGCCAGCGGCACCGCCGACACCGTCCAGGACTTCCTCAGCGGTGGCGCGCTGCTGTCCCTGCCGCGCGAGTCGGTACGCACCGGGCTGGGGCTGCTCGCCACCCTGGCCGCAGCCCAGCTGCTGGTCGTGTCCGCGACCAGCGCTGCCCGCGCCCTGGGCCTGAGCGAGGCGTTCATCGGGCTGACGGTGGTCGCGGTGGGGACCTCCCTGCCGGAGCTCGCGACCGCGATCCAGGCGTCACGACGGGATCAGAACGACCTTCTGGTCGGCAACCTGCTGGGCAGCAACCTGTTCAACAGTGGCGGGGTGGGAGCCGCAGCCGCCTTCGCGGGAGCAGGTCAGCAGCTCGGGAGCACCATCAGCGCCGCCGGGGCTGTCATCATGGTCGTGGTGGCGACCCTGGCGACCGCCGCCATGGTCACCGGACGCGAGGTGCGACGCACGGAGGGCATCATGCTGCTCGTTCTGTACGCGGCGACGTTGCCGCTGCTGGCCGGCTGATGGGTGCCGACGGGCTCCCCGACGCAGCGCCCGAGGTGAGCTCGGGTGTGCAGACCGCGGCGCGCGGAGGATCCTCAGCCACCGGCCAGATCCAGCACCACGGCGCCTTCACCGCGACCGACCTGGCCTCCCGCGCGCGGGGCGCCGGTGAGGTGATCAGCGTCGTGATCCCCGCGCTGAACGAGGAGGCCACGGTCGGCACGGTCGTCGCCTCGATCCATGACCACCTGGTGAGCCGGGTGGGCCTGGTCCACGAGGTGCTGGTGGTCGATGCCGACTCGACCGACGACACCGCCGCCGTCGCCGCGGCCGCCGGCGCCCGGGTCGTGCGGCAGTCCGAGGTCCTGCCGCAGCTCGGCACCGCACCGGGCAAGGGCGAGGCGATGTGGAAGGGACTGGCCGCGGCCACGGGCTCGTTGCTCGTCTTCCTCGACGCCGACGTGGTCGACGTCGGACCGCACTTCGTCACCGGCTTGCTCGGACCTCTCCTCACGGATCCGGGCATCGAGCTCACCAAAGCTGCCTACGACCGCCCCTACACCGACGCCACCGGACGTCGACAGGGCGTCGGCGGACGCGTGAGCGAGCTCATGGTCCGACCCGCCATCGCACTGTGGTTCCCGGAGTTGGCCGGCGTGGTGCAGCCCTTGGCCGGCGAGGTGGCGGCGCGCCGCAGCCTGCTGGAGACCCTGCCCTTCGTACGGGGCTACGGCGTGGAGATCGCGATGCTCATCGACGTCGCACGACGGTGTGGGCCTGCTGCGATCGCGCAGGTCGACCTCGACCAGCGGACCCACGGGCACCAGGATCTTCCGGCACTGGGGCGGATGGCAACCGAGTTGCTCCAGGTCATGGTGGCACGCTGTGACCGTGCGGCGCCGGATAGCGCCACCACCACCGACCAGGTGCAGCGGTCGAGCGCGGTGACCCTCTGGCAGCCGCAGCGAGACGCTACGGGCCACCTCGATATCGCCCCGCACAACGTCGAGGTCACCGAACGTCCACCCCTGCGCGAGGTGGCCTCGCGATGATCGATCGAGCCGGACAACCGACTCCTGGCGTGGCGGTCGGGTCTGTCGGCCCTCCCCGGGCCGCCACCGGTGGCTATCGTGTGGAGCAGCAGCCCCGCCGACGCCGCCGCGCGACCTGTGATCCTGAGGCACGCACTAGCCCTCGACGGTTCCGGGAACACGCCGACAAGCGGTAGGGTGCAGCGGTGACAAGGAGGCAGCCGTGGCCAGTGAGCGCGCCAAGGTCCTCGTCGTCGATGACGAGCCGGACGTTCTCCTGCTGTGCCGTGTCAACCTGGAGTTCGAGGGCTACGACGTCATCGAAGCCACCGACGGCGAGCAGGCGATGGAGCAGATCCGCAACGAAGCGCCGGACGTGGTGCTCCTCGACGTCATGATGCCCAAGATGGACGGCTGGCAGGTACTGACCGCCATCAAGGAGGACGACGACCTCAAGCACATCCCGGTCGTCATGCTCACGGCGAAGGTGCAGGATCAGGATCAGATCCGCGGTTGGTCGCAGGGCGCCGCCGACTACATCACCAAGCCCTTCTCCCCCTTGGCCCTGTCCCAGGTACTGCAGGATGTGCTCTCCACCGATCCGGAGGAGGAGGAACGGCGACGGCGTATGATCCTCGAGAAGCTGCAGTTGCTGCACAACAACTGATCCGAGGCTCGCTCCCACTCTCCCCCGGTCACGTGTGAGGCGGTTGCTGCCTCAACCCCGGTCGGCGCCCACGACGACGTGGACCATCACCGCGGTGGAGAGGTTGCCGGGCTGCTCGCGCACCTCGGCCGCACCGATGTCGCGGGCGATCTGCTTGCCCGCCTCCTCGTTGCCTGCGGTCCACAACACCGCCGTGACGTCGTAGCGCAACGCCGGGTTGCGGGCGACGATGCGGTAGCCCTCATCGGCGAGCTGCGCGGCGACCGCGTCGGCAGCGCTCCCGCCATCCTGCTGGTAGCCGTCGAGCACCTGGACGCTCACGGTGTCGGGCTCGATGCGCAGCGGCTGGTCCTCACCGCTGTCGGGCTCCGGGTCCGGCTCCGCCTCTGTACTGCCGTCCTCGGCGCCGTCCTCGGGGCTCGGATCATCGGGCTCCGGGTCCGGACCCGTTTCGGGGTCGGTGTCGGGATCATCCTCGGCGACATCGGCCTCGTCGCCCTCCGGGTCCGGTGCGGCCGCGGGTTCGTCCGGTGACTCCGGGGCGGGATCGGGCTCGGGATCGGGCTCGGGGGCAGGCTCGGGGGCAGGCTCGGACTCGTCCGGCTCTTCGCTGCTGTCGGCAGCCAGGACCGTGTCCCCATCGAGCTGTCCCAGACCGGCGAACAGCGTGGCGGATCCGACGATCACCAACGCCGCGATACCGAGCACCCGCACGACGAGCACGCCGATGCCGGGTTCTGCGGTGTCATCGACCTGATCCGCGCTCACGGGTGGATCACCGTGCCCCTGTACCGAGGCGGCGAGCCGCACGCTGGCGCTGGCGTTGCGCGCGCAGGCGCCGTAGTCGCTTGACCAGCATCGGATCGTGCGCGAGCGCGGCCTCGTCGTCGATGATCCGGTTCAGCAGCTGGTAGTAGCGCGTCGGCGACAGGTCGAAGGCCTCACGGACCGCCTGCTCCTTGTTGCCGGCATGCTTCCACCACTCGCGTTCGAAGGTCAGGATCTCCACGTCACGTGGGGAGATCGTGCTGGGTGTGGTGGTCGCTGACATCGAGGCCCTCCTGCTCGGCGCTGATGTTCGCAGACGAACCACAACCATGCAACTACACCGACGTCCATCACTGCTGGGCACCGGCGCAGCAGGACCCGTAGCATCGCGCCCTCGCCGAGGTAGCTCAGTCCGGCAGAGCATCCGCCTTGTAAGCGGACGGTCAGGGGTTCGAATCCCCTCCTCGGCTCCACACACCGCACCCACCCGGCCCCATCCGCACCGGCCTGCACCGGCCCGGCCCGGCCCGATCCGCACCAACCCGGACCGACCCGTACCCAGGAGTTGCACGTGGCTGCCACCTCACAACCGACCAGGCTCGGCACCCCGTTGCCCGAGGGCACGCTGACCACACCGGATGGTCGGTCGCTGTCCCTCAGCGAGTTGGCCGGCGACGGCCCCCTGCTCGTCGCGTTCCTGGCCAACCACTGCCCCTACGTGCAGCACATCGAGGCGACCTTCGGTGCCGTGACCGCAGAGCTCGCCCAACAGGGGCTGCGGGTGATCGGGGTCTCCAGCAACGACGCTGACACCCACCCGCAGGACGGTCCGGAGGGGATGGCCGAGCAGGCGGAACGCGCCGGCTTCACCTTCCCCTACCTGCGGGATGCAGACCAGAGCGTGGCCCGTGCGTTCGGTGCCGCATGTACGCCCGACCTGTTCCTGTTCGACCGTACGCACCGCCTCGCCTCCCGCGGAGCCTTCGACGGCGCCACCCCGGGCAACGCTGTCGCTGTCACGGGTGATGAGCTGCGGGCGGCAGCGACGGCGGTGCTGCGCGGCGAGGCCGCCCCGACCGAACAGCGCCCGGCGATGGGCTGCGGCATCAAGTGGAGCCCGGGGAACGCCCCGCAGTGAGCAACGCGTCCAGCCACCGGTGCGTGGGCTTCGCTGTGGCCAGGGGGTCGCCGCCCGCCAGCGCGACGGGTGGGTCGAGCGGCCGGTTCCCCGCCACGGTCAGCAGGAAGCTCCCGGACCGCCGCCACCAGCCGGGGAACAACCCGCCCTCCACGGGCCGTACCTCCAGCGGCAGCCAGCCGTCCACCGCCGCACCCTCCACCAGGGCCACCTCGACGCTGCGGGTATCGCGACGCAGCCCCGTCTGCAGCACCTTGAGCGCGCTCTCCTTGGCACTCCACAGCAGGTTGGCCGCTACCGCCACGGGCCAGCGCCCGGACCACACCAGCTCCTGCTCCACGGGGGTGAGGTAGTCGCGAACGAAGCCGGGTGAGCGCGGCTCGACCAGCTCGAGATCGCAGCCGAGCTCCAGACCGGGGGCGGCGCTGACCACGGTCACCGCCCAGTCCGCGCGATCCGTGGACGACATCGCGAGCCCGGCGGGCGCGCCGTCGAGCAGCGCCGCCGGCGCACCGGTTGGCCGGCGGGTGACCTCGATAGCGGCCAGATCAGCAGGTGCGGCCACCTGCCTGCCGAGGCCGCGGGCGATGGCCTCCTTGGCTGCCAGGCGAGAGACGCGGAACTCACTGCTGCGCTTGGTGTAGGTCATCGCGGCCAGCCGCTCCCGCTCCCACGGGGACAACCAGGTGTCGCCGGCGGGGACCTCGTCGAGTCCCCGTGCGACCCAGCCGACCGCGGCGCCCACGGGATCAGCCCTGCGCGGGCGAGTCGGTCGGCGGCTGCAGTCGACGGGCGTGCCACTCGAGCAGCACCTCGAAGCGCTCCACACGGTGCTTCGGGCGCCCGGACCGGGACAGTTCGTGCGACTCGTCGGGGAAGCGCACCATCTCCGTCGGGGTACCGGCGCGCTTGAGCGCCATGAACAGCTGCTCGCCCTGTTCCGGGGGACAGCGCCAGTCGGCCTCGCTGTGCAGCACCAGCGTCGGCGTGGTGATGCGGTGCGCGGTGCGGGCGGGGCTCGCGGCGTGGTGGAGCTGCGCCCCGTCGAGCAGCGACGCACCGAGGAACATCCGGTCGAAGTACGGGCCGATATCCGAGGTCCCGGAGAAGGACTCCCACTGCAGCAGGCCCCGCTCGACGATCGCCGAGGCGTACCGGTCGGTACGCGCCAGCAGTCTGGCGGTGGCGTACCCCCCGTAGGAACCGCCCATGATCCCGACCCGGGCGGGATCGGCCTGGGGGTAGCGCTGCAGGGTCGCGTCGACGACCGCTTCGAGGTCGAGGGTGTCCACGCTGTCCTCGGCACCCCAGGCGCCCACCACGGCGCGGGCCCACGCCGTCCCCCGTCCGGAGGAGCCGCGGGGGTTGGTGCCGACGACGAGGTAGCCGGCGCCCGCCTCGACCTGGAACTCGTCGAAGAAGTACTCGCCGTACTGGGAGGTGGGGCCACCGTGGATGTTGAACAGCACCGGCACGCTGCCGTGGGCCGCATCCTCGAAGCCCGGGGGCAGCACCGCCCAGACGTCGAGTTCGACGTCGTCGCGGGTGCAACTGAACCGCTGCGTGGGCCGCACGTCCACCCGGCTGGTGAACGCAGCACCCAGGTGGGTCAGGCGCTGCTGCTCGCCGCGGACCATCCGGTAGAGCTCACCCGGGGTGTCCGGATCGGTGACGGTGAACACCACCACCTCGCCGTCAGCGCTGACGCTGAAGCCGGTGACCGCCCACGGGCCGGTGACCACCTCGGTGACCGCCGGCGGGACACCCTGTGATGGCTCGAAGCCGGCGAGGTCGACCCGGGCGATCGCCGTGGTACCCCGGCCCTCCAGCGCGGTGAGGAAGCCGCCGGTGACGAAGCGCGGCCCGGTCGTGGCACAGGCCGGGGAGCCGGGGGTGACAGCACGGTCGAGGTGGCTGGTCAAGGGCACCGGCGGGACGGGCTCAGCGGCCCCCGGATCCTCGAGCAGGTAGATGCCGGGGGTACCCGGCCAGTCATAGGGGTCGGGCAGCCCGGTCACCAGCACCCGTCCCTGCGGGTCGTGGTGCACCGTCGACCACATCCCGGGAGCGGTCAGCACCCGCCGGGCCACCGCGACGATCGGGGCGCCCGCCGACGCGGAGCTGCCGTCGGCACCGGTGTCCTTGCCGGCAGCGGTGTCCGCGTGGGCGCCGGCATCGGCGTCACGGGCCGCGTCAAGGGCAGCGGCATCAGGCACCGTCAGGGAGTAGACCTGGGAGTGTGGCTCGGTCTCCGGCCAGTCATCCGGATCGCTGAGATAGGCGATTGTTCCACCGTCGGGGTGCCAGTCGGGCGCTGTGACGTCCCGCGCACCGGTGTCCAGGAGAACGGGGCCGCGGTCGCCCCGGACGTCGACGAGGTGCAGCCGTGCGCTGCGGTCGTGGACCCAGCCACCACCGTCGGTGCGGTAGGGCAGCCGGGTGATGCGCTTGGGACGGCGGCGGCGCTCCTCATCACTCAGGGCTGCGACGTCGTCGTGCCACACCCCGGCCACCACCACGAGCCGCTCGGAGTCCGGTGCCCAGGCCAGTTCGCTCACCCCGAGGGGCAGGTCGGTGCGCCCCTGTGCTTCGCCGCCGTCAGCGGACATCACGTGCAACTGTGGCTTGCTGCCCTCCGCGGAGCCGGTCCGCAGGAAGGCGAGCCAGCGGCCATCGGGTGACCAGCGCGGGCTGCTGTCCGACGGCCCCTGGGTGAAGGGGCGGCTCGTCGTGCCATCGTGGAGGTGGATGGTGCGTACGTACCTGTCCTCCTCGACATCCACCTCCGTGTGCACGTAGACGGTGCGCAGTCCATCCGGGTGGAGCTGCGGATCGCCGGGGACGGCGAGGTGGTCGATATCGCTGGGCTGCACGGGCTCACTCCGCTGGTGTGCGATCGGACGGGCCGTCCACGCCGGCCCGGGGTCCCCCGTCGCCATCGACGACACGGCGCAGGGGAAGGAGGCGTGGACGTCAACGCGACGCTAGCTCGCGTTCCCGGGTTCCCCGCTCACCCCCGGCTACCGATGGTCGCCCCACGCAGTTGCCCGTCCGGTGTCGCGATGGCGGAACCACGGCCCGTGGCGGCCGCTATCGCCCGTGAGAGGTCCTGCCACAGATCATCGACGTTCTCGATACCCACGGAGACCCGCAGCAGACCCGCACCGATGCCGGCACCGGCCAGCGCCTCCGGGTCCACGACCCGGTGGGTCAGGCCTGCCGGGTGCTCGATGAGGGTGTCGTTGTTCCCGAGGCTCACGGCCGGGGTCAGCAGCGTGACGGACTCCATGACCCGGGCGGCAACCTCCAGTCCACCGACGACATCGAAGGTCAGCATGCTGCCGGGTCCCTGCATCTGCGCGGCGACGATGCCGTCGGGGTCGCAGCCCGGCAGGCTCGGGTGGCAGACCCGGCCCACGCCCGGGTGGGTGGTGAGCCGTCGGGCGAGCTCGATGGCGTTGGCCTGCGCCGCCCGGACCCGCAGCGCCAGGGTCTGGAGGCTGCGGTGCAGCAGCGCTGCGGCCTGGGGGTCGAGCAGCGCGCCGGTGGCGATCCGGACCTGCCGCAGGGCCCTGGCCCGCTCCTGCGAGGTCGCCACGACCCCGGCGATCACGTCGCCGTGCCCGCCGAGCGCCTTCGTCGCGCTGTGCAGCGCCCAGGTGGCGCCGAGCAGCAGGGGGCGTTGGAGGATCGGGGTCGCGAAGGTGTTGTCGACCAGCACGGGGACGTCACCCGCCTGGGCGACGACGTCCACGATGTCGACCAGGGTCAGGGTCGGGTTCCCGGGGGTCTCCACGATGACGAGCACGGTGTCGTCCTCGATCGCCGCCGCGACGGTGTCCGGGGTCGCCCAGGTCGTGCGGATGTGCAGGAGCCCGCTGGCCAGCAGGTGATCGGTGCCGCCGTACAACGGCCGGATCGCCACCACGTGCCGACCGATCGCACCGGCAGCGAGCAGGGTCGCGGTGATCGCGGCCATGCCGGAGCCGAAGGCAACGGCCGCCTCGGCACGCTCGAGCGCAGCGATTCCGGACTCCCAGCGGGCCACGGTGGGGTTGTGGAGGCGGGCGTAGACCGGCGAGTGGTGCGGGGTGCATCCTCCCTCGGCCATGTGGTCGAGGTCCGCCGTGCCCTCGGCCAGGGTGCGGACGGGGTAGGTCGTCGACCGGTCCAAGGGCGGCGCGTGGACGCCGAGGCGCCGCAGGTCGTGGCGGCCACCGTGGACGACCGTGGTCTCGATGCCGTCCCTGGCTTCCATGGCGCCGCCCTCCCGCTCAGCTACCGGGCTGCTCTAGCCCAGCCGCACGGAGCACGTGGCCACGACGGCCGGAGCTCGCGACGCCGGCGCCACGTTGCGCCGTAGCCCCAGTATCTTCCGCGCGCCCGCCCACGCGCAACCGGAGGCGGTGGCCGTCACCCATCTCACCGGCGTCGTGGACGTCGTGGCCGCCGGAGAGGGCGGAGCGGCAGCCGGTGCCCGAGGAACCTGCGAACCTCCCCCGGCACCTTCGTGGGCCCACACGGTTCACCCCTGTGGCCGGTCCCTGCGCAGCCGCGAGCTCAGCCGGGTTCGCGCTGACGGCGCAGCTCGTACAGCGCGACCGCCGCGGCCACGGAGGCGTTGAGCGAACCGACGTGTCCGCGCATCGGCAGCCGCACCAGCGCATCGCACCGCTCACGGGTGAGTCGGGACAACCCGGCGCCTTCTGCGCCCACCACCAGGACGCAGGCCGCGCCGGCCAGGGGATGGTCCGCAAGCGCCACCTCGGCGTCGCCGTCCAGTCCGATCGACCACACCCCGGCCTCGGCCAGCTGCCGCAGCGCCCGCACCAGGTTGCCCACCTCGGCGACCTTGAGGTGGGCGAGGGCGCCCGCCGCTGCCTTCTCCACCACCGGTGTCACGCTGGCGGTGCGCCGGCCGGGCAGCAGGAGCCCGTGGGCGCCGACGGCCTCAGCGGTCCGGGCGATGGAACCGAGGTTGTGGGGGTCGGTCACCCCGTCGAGCGCCACCAGCAGCGGTGGCTCGCCCGCCGTCGCCGCCACCTGGAGGACCTGCGCGAGGGTGACGGTGCGGAAGGGTGGTGCGACGGCGACGACCCCCTGGTGGACCAGGCCGCCGGTGGCCCGGTCGAGCTGCTCCCGGTCCACACGACGTACCCGCACACCGGCTGCGGCAGCCAGCGCCAGGAGCTCCTCGACGACCGCATCATCGGCCCGACCCGATGCGAGGGTGAGCTCGCGGACCTCACCACCGGCCCGCAGCAGTTCACGGACGGGGTGGACGCCACCCACCAGCCGGTGGTCCGGCGCATCCGCTGGCCGACCAGGGCCGCCACGGGCACCTCGGTTGCCTCCGCGGCCGGCGCCGCTCACGTGCCAGGCGAGGTGGCAGCGACGTACCAGCGGGCACCGTCGGGACGGTCCTCCACGCTCACGCCGGCGGCGGTCAGCTGGTCGCGGATCGCGTCAGCGGTGGCGAAGTCGCGGTCGGCGCGGGCCGTGGCCCGCTGGTCGAGGAGGGACTCCACCAGCGCGCCGAGCTGGTGCTCCACCCCGGCTGCGCGCTCCAGCGCTGCAGCGAGGTGCAGCCCGAGAACGCCGTCACCGAGCTCGGTCAGTGCCTGAGCCAGGGCCGCCACGGTGCTGCGGGCGCCCGGATCGCCACCCTCCGCGGCGGGGAGCGCCTCGTTGCCGGCGGTGACCAGCTCATGGAGGGCGGCCACGGCAGCCGGCGCGTTGAGGTCCGCGTCCATAGCCGCGGCGAAGGCCGAGCGGTGGGGCTCAGCGGCCGCCGCGTCGACCTCGGCCCCCTCGGTGCAGCGACGGGCGGCGCGCAGGAAGGTCACGAAGCGCTGGTGCACCGAGGTGGCATCGCGCAGCCGGTCGGTCTCGAAGGTCAGCGGCGTGCGGTGCTGCGCAGAGACGTACCAGAGGCGAAGCGGCCCCACGCCCCAGGTGGCGATCGCCTCCTCGAGCGAGACGACGTTGCCCACGGACTTCGACATCTTCTCCGTGCCCATCTGGACCATGCCGTTGTGCACCCAGTAGCGGGCGAAGGTGTCACCGTGGGCGGCCTCGTGCTGGGCGATCTCGTTCTCATGGTGGGGGAAGACCAGGTCGAGCCCGCCGCCGTGGATGTCGAAGCCGTGGCCGAGGTGCTTGGCCGCCATCGCGGAGCACTCGATGTGCCAGCCGGGGCGGCCGTCACCCCAGGGTGAGGACCAGGCCGGCTCACCGGGCTTCGCGGCCTTCCACATCGCGAAGTCGAGGGGGTCCTCCTTGTCGGAGGCGTCCACGATGTCCTCGCCCTGCTGCATGTCGTCCACCCGGCGACCCGACAGCTTGCCGTAGCCGTCGAAGGTGCGCACCCGGAAGAAGACGTTGCCCTCCACGGCGTAGGCCTTGTCCTGTTCGACCAGGCGTTGGATGAGCGCCTGCATCTCCAGCAGGTGGCCCGTTGCCAGGGGCTGCACGTGCGGTGGCAGCACGCCCAGGGCGTCCATCGTGCGGTTCCACGCGCGGGTGTAGCGGGTGGCGACCACCGCGGGCTCCAGCCGCTCACGTCGGGCGCGCAGGATGATCTTGTCGTCGATGTCGGTGACGTTCTGCACGAAGGTGACGGCGTAGCCACTCCACGCGAGGTAGCGGTGGAGGATGTCGAAGACCACGGCGGCCCGCCCGTGGCCGATGTGGGCGTCGCCCTGGACGGTCGGGCCACACACGTACAACGAGGCCCTGCCCTCCTCGCGCGGCTCGAAGGGCCGCTGCTCGCGGGTGAGGGTGTCGTACAGCGACAGCGTCATCGAAGACCACCGAGTGGGGGAAGGAACACGACGGCCCGCCGGCCGCGCAGCGACGCGAGAGCCTACCGCTGTCGCGCCACGAGCAGACAGGTCGCCAGGGCCAGCACGCCCTCGCCGCGCCCGAAGGCACCGAGGTGGTCGGTGGTGGTGAACTTCACCGATACCGCCGCGAGGTCCACCTCGCACAGGCTGGCCAGCCGTGCGCGCATGGCGGCCCGGTGGCCGGCCAGCCGTGGCCGTTGCGCCACGATGGTCACATCGAGGTTGCCGACCTGCCAGCCGGCCCGGACCACGTCCTCGACCACGGCGGCGAGCAGCCCGCTGGAGTCCGCACCGGCGGTACCGGGACGGTCCACCCCGAAGCGCTCTCCCAGGTCACCCAGCGCTGCCGCTCCGAGCAGCGCATCGGCGACGGCATGGAGACCGGCGTCGGCGTCGCTGTGACCGGCCAGTCCCGTGGCACCCGGGATGGGCACCCCGCAGAGCAGCAGCGGCCGATCGGGGTCGTCGCTGAAGGGGTGGACGTCGACCCCTTGACCGATACGCAGGGTCGGCACGGTCATGACTCGCGACCCGTGGGATCCACGGATACGGGGTCGGTGTGCGCCGCCAACAGCGACAGCAGCGCGAGATCCGCGGGAACGGTCACCTTCAGCGACCACACGGATCCCGGCACCACGACGATACGGCCGTTGAGCGCACCGTCGTCGCGGAGACGCTCCACCAGACCGAGGTCGTCGGTGGCCTGCCTCCCGTGGCCGACGTCAGTGAGGGCGCGCTCGAGGACCGATCGCGGGAACACCTGGGGGGTCTGGATGGCGACGAGTCCCGTGCGGTCCACGGTGTCGACCACGTCACGGTCGCCCGTTCTGGCCGACCGGGTGCGCTTGAGCGTGTCGACCACCGGGATCCCCGGGGCGGCGGCCAGGACGTCGTCGGCCTGCGTCACCGCCGACACCGTCGCGGCGATCACCGCAGCCGGGGTCAGTGGTCGGGCCGCGTCATGGACCACGACCGCCTCGGCGTCCGCAGGCAGGGCGGTGACGCCGGCGATCACGCTGGCCGTGCGGTTCGCGCCACCCGGCACCAGTGCGGCGGTCGGCAGCTGGCCGAGCGCCGCTGCGAAGTCGTCATGTCGCCCGGGGGTGTGCACGACGACGGCTGGGGGGAGCCCCGCTGCCGCGAGGCCGGCCAGGGTGTGCGCCAGCAGGCTGCGGCCATGGAGTTGCACCAACGCCTTGGGTCCACCGGCGCCGAGGCGCTCACCACTGCCGGCCGCCACGACCACAACGCCCACGGCCTGCGACGGTGCCCTGCCGCTCACGCTGGGTCCCCTGCCGGGGTGGCGAACAGCAGCCGACCGGTCCGTGACTGGACGATCGAGGTGACGTCGACCTCGACCTCGCTCCCGACCCGGTCGCGAGCCTGCTCGACCACCACCATCGTGCCGTCCTCGAGGTAGCCCACGGCCTGGCCCGCCTCACGGCCGGAGCGCACGAGTGTGAGCGTCAGGCGGTGACCCGGCAGGACCGGGGACCGCACCGCATCCGCCAGGGTGTGCGGGTTGAGGACGCGGACGCCACTGCGCTGTGCGGTGTCGGCGAGCTCGACATCGGCGGTGATCAGCGCCGCTCTCCGGGCGCGACACAACTCGACCAGCTTGTCGTCCACGGGCCCGACCCCGGCGACCTCGCTCTCATCGACCTCGACAGCGACCACCCCCTCATCCTGGAGGACCTGGAAGGTGTGGATCCCGCGCTGACCGAGCTTGCGCCGGTGCTCGTCGTCCTGCCGGGCGATGCGCTCGACCTCCGTGACGACGAGCCGCGGCACCACCAGCGTGCCTTCGAGGTAGCCCGAGCGCGCGATGTCGACCAGGCGGCCGTCGATGAGCGCGGAGCTGTCGACGACCTTCACCCCCGCACCACGCGAGGGAGTGCGCACCTCCAGGCGCCCGCGCATACCGATGTAGCGCCCGAGCTCCGCCGCCCGACCGGCGCCGAGCAGCACACCCGCATAGACCAGGGTGATCACCACGAGCAGCAGCACCGGAACGACGAACCGCTGGGCCGGCAGCAGCAGCAGGGGGGCGGCGATCGCCAGGGCGAGGAGAGCGCCCACTGCACCGCCCAGGGCACCGGCGATCAACTGGATGGCCGGGACCTCGGTGAGCCGTGCGGCCGCGCCCCGGGCCCCGCGCACCAGGACACGCCCCACACCACCGCCCAGCAGGTAGCCGACGAGCGCCCCGAGCATGGAGGTCAGCAGTCGCGTGGTCGACGGATCCTCGAAGGCGATCCACGCGTGCACGATGTCACCGAGGGCGTAGCCGACAGCGGTCGACGCGAGCACGATGCCCAGCCGCACGAGCTCGACGACCACGTGCTCCCGCGGCGGGTTGCGCTCGACCATCACCCTCCAACACCGTCGCTGGCCGACGCTGCGGCGTCGGCGACGGGACGGACCAGAGACCGTACTGCCCGGACCGTGGCGGTCTCAGCCGTGGGCGGTGACCAGGGTCTCTTCGACCAGGGCCTCGGCCTGCTCCTCGTCCTTCTTGATGGCGACGGCGAGCTCGGAGAGCAGGATCTGCTTGGCCTTGGTGAGCATGCGCTTCTCACCTGCGGACAGGCCCTTGTCCTTCTCCCGGGTGGCGAGGTTCCGCACGACCTCGGCGACCTGGTAGATGTCGCCCGAGCGCAACTTCTCATAGTTGGCCTTGAAGCGGCGCGACCAGTTGCCGGCGGCCTTGCCCTCGGGCTCACGCAGGACGTCGAGCACCTGCTCGACCTCCTTCTTGCTGACCACATTGCGGATCCCGACCTCCTCGCAGGAGTCGGACGGCACCATCAGCGTCAGGTCCCCGTAGGTCAGGCGGAGCACCAGGTACTCCCGTGCCTCCCCCTTGAGCTCGCGCTCTTCCTTGCGCTCCACGACCGCTGCGCCGTGGTGGGGGTAGATGACGGTGTCGCCGACGCTGTAGGCCATAGAGGGTCGCTCCTAACGGGTCCCGAGGGGACGTGATCTACGGTGGTCAGGCGCCACGTGACCGAACCGGGAAGCGACCGGGACCGAACCCAGGATGGGTGGAGACCATCTCCTGAAGGGACCCAACCGCTCGACGGCCGTCTCGACGGCACCTTTCTTTCGACTCGCCTGTGCTGGGTCCTGCGGGGCTTGGCGACCACTGAGAGTGGGGTTCCGAGCCGACCGGAAGCGGGTCGTAGTGACGTCCGAACACCGCCTTCTGGCCAGGGGCAGGATAGCACGCGTCCACCCGTGGGTCGAGGGCTCACACCGTGCGGAGTTGGCCGTCAGCACCCCTATCCGAGCCGTTCGACGACCGTCGGTTCCGACAATCGACGCAGGCCATCCTGGATCGTGCGAGCTCGGGACTCTCCGACGCCCTCGACCTCGTCGAGCTCCGCGATGGTGGCCTCCATCACCCGTGGCAGGCTGCCGAAGCGTTCCACGAGGCGTTCGACCACCGTCGCCGGCAGCCGCGGGATCCGCGACAGGAGACGGTACCCACGCGGCGTGATCGGCTTGTCGAGCTCCTCGTCGCTGAAGGCCAGCAGCTGCGCCACGAGCTCCGCATCGAGCAGGGCATCGGTACCGAGCTCGCTGAGCTCCTCCAACACCCGTACCAGCTTGCGACGTCGGTCACGCAGGTAGTCGCGCACGATCAGCTCGCGCTCATCGGCGACGGAGCCCACCAGTTCATCCAGCTGCAGCTGGATGAGCCGGCCCTCGTTGCCGAGCTCGATCACGTGCGCCTCGACCTCGCGGGCGATCCGGCGCAGCATCTCCGCGCGCTGGAGCGCCAGCACGGCGTCACGCACGGTCACCGCCCCCTCCACCTCCCGAGCGGTCAGCAGGGCCGACACCTCGTCGAGGCGGTAGCGGTAGCGCTCCAGGGTCGACAACGCCTGGTTGGCCCGTACCAGCAGCGTCGCGACCTCCTCGAGCACGTGCCGTCGATCACCGACGTAGAGGTTCACCATCCCCATCGACTCCGACACGGTGACGATGGGGGTGCCGGTCTGGCGTGCCGTGCGTTCCGCGGAGCGGTGGCGGGTCCCCGTCTCCGCGGTCGGGATGTTGGGGTCGGGGACGAGATGCACGTTGGCACGCAGCACACGGCCGGCATCCGCGTCCAGCACCAGGGCACCGTCCATCTTCGCCAGCTCCGCGATCCGCTGGCTGGTCGCGGCGATGTCGATGACGAACCCACCCGACACCAGTCGCTCGATCTCCGGCGACCACCCGATCACGATCAGCGCACCTCGACCGGCACGGATGACCCGCTCGAGTCCCTCCCGCAGTGGCGTGCCGGGAGCCAGGAGCGCCAGCACCTCACGCAGGGCTGGGTCGCGGCCCGGCTCCACCACTGCGTGCCTCCTTCACCCACGCACGGCTCGGACCTGCGGACGGGGGCGGCGCGCGAAGATGGCTCGAAAGACCCGATCCCGTGCGGTTGCGCGCCCCACGCGCAGCCTAACGCAGCGAGCGGTTGGTGGGGTGTCACCGCGACAACCAGGGGCTGACGCAACCGGGATCGGCTGCGACATCGAGCCGGTCGACGGCCCTGGCGACACCCGTGACCTCAGCGAGGAAGTCGGCATGGCCGCCCCGGTCGGGGTCCTCCGCCGTGCCTCTGGCGTGCGCGAGCACCAGGCGAGCCACACGTCCGTCCTCCTTGCGGCGCAGGACACGCCCGAGACGCTGCACCAGTTGCCGGCGGTTCCGGAAGGCCGCCAGCACCACGGCCACATCGGCGTCGGGGACGTCGACGCCCTCGTCGAGGACCCTGGGCGCCACCAGGGCCTCGATGCGCCCCCGGCGGAACTGTGCCAGCCGGATGCGGCGACGGTCGGCCGTCAGCCCACCATGCACGGTCTCCGCTGCCACCCCCGCATGCGTCAGGGTCGACGCCGCAGCCTCGGCCTGCTGCACGGTGTCGGTGAACACCAGGGAGCGGCCCCCGAGCAACGCCGGTGCCGCGGAGGTCAGCACGGCGAGCTTGGACGCCGAGGTGGCGGCGATCTCCCGACGCAGGCGCACGGCTGCCAGGTACTCGCGGCAGGCACGCCCCTGGCGCCCACCGGTGCCCCCGGCGTCGGCTTCGGCGACGACCGCCGCAACGGCGCGCAACAGGGCCCTGGGTTCCCGGGGCATGCCGAGGCCACCCACCAACTCGCCGTGCAGCGCGCGCACACGCCGGTCCACCGCCGTGTAAGTGGCCTGCTCGCTGTCCTCGAGATCGACGGCGACCAGCGCGATCGAGAAGGGCGCGACCGTCCCCTCGCGGACCGCACGGTCGTAGCGGTAGCGCAGCACCACCTGACCGAAGTAGGGCTCCAGTACCTCCTCGATGCCCTCGTCACCGCGCTCGTAGGTCGCGGTCAGGGCCAGCCGCAGCTGGAGCGCACCCGGCAGTGCATCGGCCCAGGTCGGCGAGCCGTAGCGGTGTGCCTCGTCGGCGATCACCAGACCCGGGGTTCCAGGCGGCAGATGGAGGGGCACTCCGGCAGCGGAGTGCGGTGTCGCCAGCAGTAGCCGGTGGGAGAACAGGTCGTCCTGCCCACCCCCGCCGAGCCGTCCGACCGACACCCCGGGAAGGTACTCGCGCACGCTGCGGTGCCACTGGTCGAGGAGCTCGAGAGTGGGCACCAGCACCAGCACCCTGCCACCCCGATCCAACACGATACGGCTCGCGGCCAGGGCCAGCCTTGTCTTGCCGGCACCCGTGACCGCCTCGACCACCCCCTGTCCGGTGCGCGACCAGGCCGCCAGCGCCTCGGCCTGCCAGGTGCGCAGCTCCAACACCTCCAGCGCAGCGCGGGTCCGCCGGGTCGTCGCGGTGCGCGCCGCCAGGTCATCGGGAGGCGGCGCGTCGTCGCCACCGCCGTCCTCGCCGTCCTCGCCGTCCTCGCCGTCCTCGCCGTCCTCGCCGTCAGCGTCCCTGAGGCGCCACCGCTCGCGTCCGAGTACCTCGACGCGGATGAAGCGCTGATCGCCGCACAGCACCCGTTCCAGGGCGCTCCGGCTGACGCCGCGACCACCCGCGGCACGCAACCCGCGCAGCAACCCGTCGAGGCTGACCTCACCCTCCTGCGCCAGCAACGCTGCGGCCGCAGCAGCGAGGGCGGCGCTCACGTGGTCTGGCCGGGGAGTGCCAGCTGACCATCCACGTACTCGGCCACGCCCTCGCCGACCAGCGCGTCGGCGATCCGCCGGGCCCGGTCCGGCTGATCCGGCCAACCGGTGACGTCGGCCACCCGCCCGAGATCCACCGGACCGGTGCGCAACGCCTGGACCAGCCGCCCCCGGCCCTGACGGTCCGAGCCGGCGAACTGCGCCTGCGGCCGGGTGGTGCCAGCCGAACCCTGGGCGGGATCCGGCGGGGGACGCTTCTCACGGTTCCAGGCACAGGACGCCGCGATAGGGCAGCTGTCGCACTTCGGCGCGCGCTTGGTGCAGACCTGGGCACCGAGGTCGAGCACGGCCTGGTTCCAGATCCAGCCACGGCCGAGCGGCACCAGAGCATCGGCCAGCTCCTGCGCCGCAGCGGCATCGAGCCGGTGCCCCGCCGCCGCTCGTGCGAGGAAGCGGGCGGCGTTGGTGTCCACCACCCCGTGGTCACGCTCGTAGGCGAAGACCAGCACCGCACGGGCGGTGTAGGGCCCTACCCCGGGCAGGGCGAGCAGCGCGTCGAGGTCCTCCGGTGGCCGCCCGCCGTGCGCGTCCACGAGGATCTTGGCGGTGCGGTGCAGGTTGACCGCACGCCGGTTGTAGCCGAGGCCCTCCCAGGCCACGACCACCTCGGCGACGGGAGCCCGGGCACAGTCGGCCGCCGTGGGGAAGCGCGCGAGGAACGCCTCGAAGGAGGCGATCACCCGGGCGACCTGGGTCTGCTGCAGCATCAGCTCGGACACCAGGATCGCCCACGGATCCCGTGTCGCCCGCCACGGAAGGTCGGCACGCACGCCCTCCGCCCACGCGAGCAGATCCTCGGTGAGCCGACGGCGGGTGGCGGGACCCGGCATCGCCGGGAGATCGTCAGGGACAGGGACGGACCGGGAAGCCACGGGTCCGGTTCCGTTCGACGAGGACGACAGCGGGCGCGGAGGCTACCGGCTGACGCGGGTAGCGTCGGGGGTGCATCGAGACCGCGGACCCGGCTGCGCGCCGTGCCCGTGGCGCGCAGGGATGCACCACCACGCAGGAGGACCCTGGTGACCACACCCACCGACCCGCTCACGACGGTCGACGATCGGCACGTCGACGCCTTCGAGCCCATCGCGACCCCGGTCGAGGTGCGCGCGGAGCTGCCGGCCAGTGCCGCGCACCACGCCGTGGTCACCCGGGCACGTGCGGACATCGCCGACGCGCTCCGCGGCGAGGATGACCGCATGGTGGTGGTGGTCGGGCCCTGCTCGATCCACGACGCGGCGCTCGCCGGGGAGTACGCCGCGCGGCTCCAGCCGGTCGCCGCGCGGCTGTCCGACGAACTCATCGTCATCATGCGGACCTACTTCGAGAAGCCGCGGACATCGATCGGCTGGAAGGGGCTGATCTACGACCCCTCCCTGGACGGCACCTACGACGCCTCGAAGGGGCTCAGGATCGCCCGCGAGGTGCTCCTCGAGGTCACCGGGATGGGGCTGCCCTGCGCGGTCGAGGTACTGGACACCATCACGCCGCAGTACCAGACCGACCTCGTTGCCTGGGCAGCGATCGGGGCACGTACCGTGGAGAGCCAGGTCCACCGCCAACTCGCCTCCGGACTCTCCATGCCGATCGGGTTCAAGAACGGCACCGACGGCACCCTGGGCGGCGCCCGCAACGCCCTCGCGGCGGCGATCGCCCCCCACGCGTTCTTCGGTGTCGACGGCCTCGGACGCAGCACCGTGGTGCGCACGACAGGCAACCCCGACGTGCACATCGTCCTGCGGGGCGGGAACGACGGACCGAACTACGCCGCGGAGCACGTCCATGCCGCACGGGAGGCCGGGCGGGAGGTCACCAGCCACGCACGACCGGTCATGGTGGACGCCAGCCACGGGAACTCCGGCAAGGACCACCGTCGGCAGCGCCTGGTCGTGGAGGATCTGCTGGAACAGTGGCAGCAGGACGACCACGGTCTGCTCGGGCTGATGCTGGAGAGCAACATCAACCCTGGACGCCAGGACTGGACGCCCCACGCACCGCTGGAGCACGGGGTGTCGATCACCGATGCCTGCGTCGGCTGGGACGAGACCGTGGAACTGCTGGAGCGCTGCGCTCAGACCGTGGCGGCGGGCAGGACGTAGACGAAGCGGGCCGCGTCGTGACCGAGTGCGATGCGGTGTCCCGCCAGCTCGAGGGTGACACCGCCGTCGTGGCGGTCGACCGTGGCACGTGCGCCGGCGATCATCCCGTGCTCGTGGAGCACGTGCATCACCTGCGCGTCGGCCTGCAGGTGTTCGGAGATGGAGTGCACCATGACGACGTCAGCAGCCACCTCTGCCAGCGGGACGACGTCGTCGAAGCCTCCCCCGGCCCCGGGGATCGGGTTGCCGTAGGGGCTGGTGGTGGGGTGACCGAGGAACTCCACCAGCCGCTGTTCCACGCGGTCGGAGATCACGTGCTCCCACCGGCAGGCTTCCTCGTGGACGTACTCGTGCTCGAGGCCGAGCACGTCGACCAGCAGGCGCTCGGCGAGCCGGTGCTTGCGCATGACCTGCTCCGCACGGGAGCGACCCTGCTCGGTCAACTGCACCGTGCGGTCCCCGGACAGGCGCATCAGACCCTGGGCTTCCAGACGAGCCACGCCCTCGGAGATGGACGGCGCGGACAACTGGAGGCGCTCCGACAGCCGCGCGCGGAGCGCAGGGATGCCCTCCTCCTCCAGCTCGAGGACGGTCCTGAGGTACATCTCGGTCGAGTCGATCAGGTCGTGCGCCACCGTGCCCTCCCTGCAGCTGCGCCCGCGGTGAGCGTAGCCGCGGGCGCTGGTACCGCTCCATGGTGTCTGCCGGCCTCACGCGGCGGGACGGGCCCGCAGGCCCGTCCCGCGCCACCACAGGCGTACGCTCAGTCGTCGGAGTTGCCGCCGTTGCCATGATCCTCGTGGTCACCGCCGCCTGCCAGTTCCACGGGTGGGGTGTCGGGGGCTGCTGGTGAGTCGACGGAGCGGAAGACCACGGTCTCGCCGTCCTCGTCCAGATCAGCCACGATCAGCTGACCGGCGCCGAGCTCACCGTGCAGGATCTGCTCGGAGAGCTTGTCCTCGAGCTCCCGCTGGATCGTGCGACGCAGGGGACGTGCACCGAGCTGCGGGTCGTAGCCGCGTTCCGCGAGCCAGCCCTTGAGCTGATCGGTCAGCTCGAGGTCGAGGTCCTTGGTACGCAGCTGCCCCTTCACCCGCCGCAGCATCAGATCGACGATCAGCTTGATCTCCTCGTGGGAGAGCGGGTGGAACACGATGGTGTCGTCGATGCGGTTGAGGAACTCCGGGCGGAAGTGCTTCTTCAGCTCGTCGTCGACCTGTGCCTTCATCTTCTCGTACATCGACCCCTCGTCCTCGGTGGCGAACCCGACGCTCGGAGAGGTCAGGTTCTTGGTGCCGAGGTTGGAGGTCATGATCAGGATCGTGTTCTTGAAGTCGACCGTGCGCCCCTGGGCATCGGTCAGGCGACCGTCCTCCAGGATCTGCAGCAGGGTGTTGAACACGTCCGGGTGCGCCTTCTCCACCTCGTCGAACAGCACCACGGAGAAGGGCTTGCGGCGCACCTGCTCCGTGAGCTGGCCACCCTCGTCGTAGCCGACGTAGCCCGGCGGCGAGCCGACCAGGCGGCTGACCGTGTGCTTCTCCATGTACTCGGACATGTCGAGGTGGATCAGCGAGTCCTCATCACCGAACAGGTACTCCGCCAGGGTCTTGGCGAGCTCCGTCTTGCCCACACCCGAGGGTCCGAGGAAGATGAACGAACCCGCGGGACGCTTCGGGTCCTTGAGCCCCGCACGGGTCCGGCGGATCGCCTTGGACACCGCAGAGATCGACTGTTCCTGACCGATGACGCGCTTGTGGAGCTCGTCCTCCATGTGCAGGAGCTTCTCCGTCTCCTCCTGGGTCAGCTTCAGCACCGGGATGCCGGTCCAGGTCGACAGGACCTCGGCGATGACCTCCTCGTCCACGGTCAGCACCGTGTCGAGGCCCTCCGAGCGCCACTCGTCCTCACGGCGCGAACGACGGTCGATCAGCTGCTTCTCCTCGTCGCGGAGCGCGGCGGCGTGCTCGAAGTCCTGGGCGTCGATCGCCTCCTCCTTGCGGCGGCGAGCGTCCTCGATCTCCGTATCGAGGTCCTGGAGGTCGGGCGGGGTGGTCATCGACCGGATGCGCAGCCGCGAGCCGGCCTCATCGATCAGATCGATGGCCTTGTCGGGGAGGTAGCGGTCGGAGATGTAACGGTCGGCGAGTTCCGCGGCGGCGATCAGTGCGTCGTCGGTGATGGTCACCCGGTGGTGCGCCTCGTAGCGGTCGCGCAGGCCCTTGAGGATCTCGATGGTGTGCTCCATCGACGGTTCCTCGACCTTCACCGGCTGGAAGCGCCGCTCGAGCGCCGCGTCCTTCTCCAGGTGTTTGCGGTACTCGTCGAGGGTGGTGGCGCCGACGGTCTGCAGCTCACCGCGAGCCAACATGGGCTTGAGGATCGAAGCCGCATCGATGGCGCCCTCGGCGGCACCCGCACCCACCAGGGTGTGGATCTCGTCGATGAACAGGATGATGTCGCCGCGGGAGGTGATCTCCTTCAGGACCTTCTTCAGGCGCTCCTCGAAGTCACCGCGGTAGCGCGACCCCGCCACCAGGGCACCGAGGTCGAGGGTGTAGAGGTGCTTGTCAGCGAGGGTCTCAGGGACCTCGCCGGCCACGACCCGCAGGGCGAGGCCCTCGGCGATGGCGGTCTTGCCGACACCGGGCTCACCGATCAGGACCGGGTTGTTCTTGGTCCGCCGTGAGAGGACCTGCATCACCCGTTCGATCTCACGTGACCGACCGATGACCGGGTCGAGATCGCCATCCCGGGCCGACTGGGTGAGGTTGGTCCCGAACTGGTCCAAGATGGTCGAGCCCTCACGGGAGCCCTGCCCGGAGCCCTCGCCAACACCCGCGCCCGCCTTGCCCTGTTCCCCGCTGGAGTACCCGGAGAGCAGTTGGATGACCTGCTGGCGTACCCGGTTGAGGTCAGCCCCGAGCTTCTGCAACACCTGGGCGGCAACCCCTTCGCCCTCGCGGATCAGGCCGAGCAGGATGTGCTCGGTCCCGATGTAGTTGTGCCCGAGCTGCAGCGCCTCGCGGAGGCTGAGCTCGAGGACCTTCTTGGCCCGCGGCGTGAAGGGGATGTGGCCGGCAGGGGCGGTCTGCCCACGACCGATGATCTCCGTGACCTGGTCGCGCACGGCTTCCAGGGAGATCCCCATGGATTCGAGGGCTTTGGCGGCAACCCCCTCTCCCTCGTGGATCAGGCCGAGCAGGATGTGCTCGGTTCCGATGTAGTTGTGGTTGAGCATCCTCGCTTCTTCTTGCGCGAGGACGACCACCCGTCGGGCCCGGTCGGTGAACCGCTCGAACATGCGGACGACTTTCTGGCTGGGGTCCCAGGATCGTGGAGGTGGTCCGTGTCCGGCGGTGACCGGACCTACCGCCCCGCACGAGCGTAACCCATGGCGAACGTGGTGAACCTGCTGCAGTAGGCGTTCGGTGCCCACTGCCACCGCGGTTGTGCAGCGGGAGCACATCGCGTACCCGCAGGGCGTGCACGGTGGACCAACCGCGACGATGCCGCACGCATGCTGTCACCGGGCCACCCACGGGACCTGCGCCGCAGGGGCTCAGGTCGCTCCCGGCTCCCGGCTGCGCGGAACGCCACCGGGAGTAACCGTGGGCTCAGAACCACTTGGCGGGCAGTCCCGTCGGGCCGTAGCTGTCGACGTGGGCGAACAGCTCATCCACCGTCGCCGCCACGTGCCACAGGCGGGCGTACTCCGGCTTGGCGAAACCCTGCTCGAACAGGTGGGCGAAGACGGCCAGCAGCGGTTGCCAGAAACCGTCCACGTCCACCAGCACGATCGGCTTGTCGTGGTAGCCGAGCTGCTTGAGGGTCAACACCTCAAGTAACTCCTCCATCGTCCCAAGTCCCCCAGGAAGGGCAACGAAGGCATCGGCACGCTCGTACATGGCCCGCTTGCGGTCACCCATCCCGTCGGTGATCAGCAGTTCATCGCACGCCCGGTCGGCAAGACCACGATCCGCCATCAGCTGCGGCAGGACGCCGGTGACGTGCCCACCCGCCTCACGGGTCGCCGCAGCCAGCACCCCCATCAACCCGACGTCGGTGCCGCCGTAGACCAACGCATCGCCCCGCTCCCCGATGCCGTACCCGAAGGCCCGCGCCGCGGCGCGGTGACGATCATCGACCGCGTCCGAGGAGGAGGTGTAGGCAGTGAAGCGCACGTCGACTCCGCAGGTCAGGGGTGCGAGGGCTACCGCCGAGGCCGCAAGGGTCGTCGGCGGTAGCCCCATCATGCCGCACGTGGCCTCAGTCGGAGCGACTGACCTCCCGGACCAGGGGCAACACCGTCGCGTCGGGCCCCGTCCGCGCGGACGGTGGGAGCAGGTTCTCCAGCGGCACGAGTTTGAGCGGTGGGCGCGCTAGGTCGGTGAGATCGACCACCTCGGCGTCGTCCTTGTCCGGACACCGAGGCTCCGCCCCCTGCCGCCCTGCCGAAGCAGCGTTGCGGCGAGCCCACCACCTCCGACCTCGGACCACGACCACTCCCCCTCGGGTAGTAGCCCATCAGCATGACACGCATCGGCAGCGCAGCGCCAGGGAGAACCATCGCTGCGGCGGTCTGCGCACGGATGTTCGAGCTTGCGGAGGTCTCTTCGGGTCACGAGCGGCTGCGGCGCGACCCCGCTCAGTCCTGTTGTGGCCGGAGGGTCGGGAAGAGGATCACGTCACGGATGTTCGCGACGTCCGCGAGCAGCATGACCAGGCGGTCAACGCCCACGCCCAGCCCGCCGGTGGGGGGCAGGCCGAGCTCCATGGCGCGCAGGTACGCCTCGTCGACGACCATGGCTTCCTCATCACCGGCGGCCTTGGCCCGGGCCTGCGCCTCGAAGCGGGTGCGCTGGTCGTCGGGATCGATCAACTCAGAGAACGCATTGGCGTGCTCGCGGCCCACGAGGATCAGTTCGAAGCGCTCGGTCACATCTGGTTCGCTGCGATGCCGTCGCGCGAGCGGTGACACCTCGACGGGGTAGTCGAGCACGAAGGTGGGCTCCCACAGGGTGTGCTCGACCAGCGCCTCGTAGAGCTCGAGGATCAGCTTGCCAGACCCCCAGGCGTCCTCCCAGTGCACCTCATGGGCGTCACAGATCCCGCGCAGGTCGGCGAGGTCCATGCGGTAGTCCAGATCCGGGCGGCCCGTGGCCTGCTGTACGAGCTCCAGGAGCGTGACCCGTCGGAAGGGTGCCGCCAGGGAGACCTCCCGCCCTTGGTAGGTGAGCTCGGTCGTGCCCAGTGACGCGCGCGCCGCGCGGGCGAACAGTGACTCCGTGAGTGCCATGACGTCGTGGTAGTCCGCGTAGGCCTCGTAGGACTCGAGCATCGTGAACTCGGGGTTGTGCCGCGTCGACATCCCCTCGTTGCGGAAGCTGCGGTTGATCTCATACACCCGTGGCATCCCACCGGCGATCAGCCGTTTGAGGTAGAGCTCTGGGGCGATACGCAGGTAGAGGTCGGCGTCGAGAGCGTTGTGGTGGGTCACGAAGGGCCGCGCCGCCGCCCCGCCGGGGATCGGATGGAGCATCGGCGTCTCCACCTCGACGAAGCCACGGTCCTCCATCTCCGCGCGCAGGGCGGCCAACACCTTGGCCCGAAGCTCGAACACCCGCCGGGCGTCGGCGTTGACCACCAGGTCCAGCTCCCGCTGCCGGAAGCGTGCCTCGGTGTCGGACAGCCCGTGCCACTTGTCGGGCAGGGGCCGCAGCCCCTTCGACAACAGGGTCAGGGTGGTGGGCTTGACCGACAGCTCGCCGGTCTTGGTTGCCACCACCTCGCCCTCGGCACCGAGCCAGTCGCCGACGTCGAGCAGACCGAGCAGGGCACGGGAGGGGTCGTCGAGTGCCGCCCGGGGGCAGAACAGCTGGAGATCCACGCCATCCTCGCGCAGCACGACGAAGGTCAGCTTGCCGAGGCGACGGATGCTGACGATGCGGCCGGCGACGGTGCAGTCCTCACCGGTATCGGTCTGCGGTGCGAGGTCGGGGTAGCCGGCCCGGATGCCGGCGATCGTCGCCGTCGGCGCGAACCGCACGGGGTACGGCTCGATCTGCGCTGCCCGCAGTTCTGCCACCTTCGCGCGGCGGGTGGCGATGATCTCGTCGAGCTTGGAACCCGTTGCCGGGTCCTGGGATGCGGAGGCCTGGGGCTCCTGGGGCGCGGAGCCCTGCGGGTCCTGCGGCGCGGAGGCCTGCGGCCCCTGGGGTGCGGAGGCCGCGACAGGAGCAGTGCCGGTCTCGGCGGCGTCGGCCTGCTCGGAAGCGGCGTCCGGCCGATCGGAAGCGGCCCCCGGCCGATCGGCAGCAGCGTCGGATTGGTCGGCTCCCACGGGCGGTCCTTCTGGCGGTGGCGACTGAGATCGGCACTGGGCGCCGGCGAGCCTGGCTGTGTCCGAGGCCCTCGCCGGGCGGTGCCGGGTGAGGTGATGCGGGGTGAGGTGGTGCGGGGTGAGGTGGTGCGGTGCGGTATGGCGCGGTCCAGTGGGGTGCGCAGTGACACGTGCTAGCACGCCGTGGCGCTGGCGGGCGTGACGGACACGACGTGGCGGGACCTGCAACGCTACTCGCGCGTACCTGTCACCGATCGCAGACTGCATCGGTCAGCCGCAGCTGCAGGCCACCCGCAGCCGGTCAGACCCCCGGTCGGTGGCGCCTCCGGGTTGAGCACCCGCGCCGGTAGCAGGTTCGATGCCAGAAACCGGCCACCCACGGCCGCATCCTGACATCGTCACCCCAACGAGGCCGGGTCAGTGCCAGAAACCGGCCACCCACGGCCGCATCCTGACATCGACACCCCAACGAAGCCGGGTCAGTGCCAGAGATCAGCCACCCACGGCCGCAGGCCGGAGGTCGCCGGAGAGGCAGGACCGCACGGCCGAGGTGGTGTGGCGGCGCGTCAGCGCGTGTTGCGCTCCCACACCAGCCGGAGGCCCTTGAGGGTCAGCGCGGGGTCGTGATGGTCGATGGTGGCGCACCGGTCCAGCACGAGCTCGGCGACCCCGCCCGTCGCGACGGTGGTCACACCCTGACCGAGCTCGAGGCTGATGCGGCTGACCAGACCGTCGACCAGTCCGGCCGCACCGTTGATGATCCCCGACTGCAGAGCGGTGGTGGTGGACCGCCCGATGGGCGACTCCGGCGCGATGGGCTCGACGGTCGGCAATCGCGCCGCTCGCGCCGCCAGCGCCTCGGCACCGACCAGCACGCCAGGCGCGATCGCCCCGCCGATGAAGGCGCCCGATGCGTCGATGGCGTCGACGCTGATGGCGGTGCCGAGGTCGACCACGACCGCGGGGCCGCCGTACAACGCGTTGACCGCGACCGCGTTGGCGATGCGGTCTGCGCCCAGATCCTGCGGATGGTCGTGGCGGATCGCGATCCCCGTGCGGACACCGGGTTCGACCACCAGCGGCCGGGTGTCGCCAGCCAACTCGCGCAGGAACAACGCCCGCAGGGTCTCAGTCACCGTCGGGACCACTGAGCCGATGACCGCGCCCATGACGTCGGCCTTGAGCTCGATACCGCTCCGGGCAAGTAGGCCGGCGATCAGCAGTGCGTGCTCATCCACCGTGCGAGCTACCGAGGTGGAGACGACCCACCGGTGCTCGAGACGCTCACCGGAGAACACCCCGACCACGGTGGTCGAGTTCCCGACGTCGACAGCGAGCAGCACGACCGACCCGATCTCCCGCGACGACGACAACACGAGGACCGTAGCTGTCCCCACCTCGCACGACCACGCTCAGGCAACGCGCCCGCAGACGAGCCGACGCACCCGCGACACGCTGCACCCGCAGACGAGCCGACAGACCCGCGACACGCTGCACCCGCAGACAAGCCGACACACCCGCGACACGCTGCACCCCAGCCGAACCGACGCACCGCCGCGCGATGCACTCGCGCTCGTGCCACAGACGGAGCTCCAAGCCCGTTGCTTCAGCTACGGTGCAGCCATGCTCTACATCGTGGGCGGAGGCGGACACGGGTCGGAGGTCGCCGACCTGATCCTGCGGTGTGGTCGTGGACCGGCAGCCGTCGCCGACGATCGCAAGGTCGATGCCACGCGCTTCGCCGGCCGTGGCATCAGCGTCAGCGGCACGATCGTGGAGATCCCCGCAGCGGCCCACTTCACCTTCGGGGTGGGCGTTCCTGAGGTCCGCCAGAAGCTCGCACCGCGGGTGCCGTGCGCTGCTGCCGAGCCACTGATCGACCCCAGCGCAGTGGTCTCACCGACCGCCGAACTCGGCCTGGGAACGCAGGTGTTCTGGCAGGCCGCGGTCTCTCCGTTGTGCCGGCTCGGTGAACACGTGCTGATCGGTCACGGCGCGGCGGTGGGCCATGACAGCGTCCTCGAGGATCTGGTGTGCGTTGCCCCGGGGGCACGCATCAGCGGCGACGTCACGATCGGGGAGTGCGCCTCGATCGGTGCTGGCGCCCTGATCCTTCCGGGGTTGCGCATCGGCGACCACGCCATCGTCGAAGCAGGCGCCGTGGTCACCCGGTCGCTGGAGTCCGGCGGTCTGGCGCGCAGCGCGGCGGCTGACGCACTTCCCCGCTGAACCTGCGGCCACGACGCGCTCCCCCAGCGCAGCGCAGCGCAGCGCAGCGGCCCGCGCCCTGCCCCGCTGAACCTGCGGCCACGGCGCTCCCCCAGCGCAGCGCCGCGGCCCGGGCGCGCCCTACCCCGCTGCACCCGTCGCCGCACCGGGATCGCTGGCGGCCATGAGGCGGGCCTCATCAGCGGCGTCGCCGAGCTCCACGTTGTCGATGAGCCGTACCCCTGCCACCTCGGCGGCGACGGCGAGCACCGCGGGGCGCGCCGCACAGATCGCAGCCGCCGTCGGCTGCAGTGTCCGGGCGTCCACAACCTCGAGGTAGTCGAGATCGACGCCGTCGGCGCGAAGTGGCACCGACGCGGCCTGCTTGACCGCTGCGGGCAGCACCTCGCGGCCGGCCCTCCGTGCCTGTTGGGCCGCCGTGACCCCTGCCCGCAGCGCCTGGGAGAGCGTCAGCGCCCGCGCCCGATCCTCCGGCCCGAGTCGTCGGTTCCGGCTGGACAACGCGAGCCCGTCGCGCTCACGGACCGTCGGCCCGGCGACGATCTCCACGGGCAGGTTCAGGTCAGCGACGAGCTGGCGCACCACCTGCAGTTGCTGGCGGTCCTTGCGCCCGAACACGGCGAGGTCAGGGTCGACGATGGCGAGCAGCTTCGTGACCACGGTGGCGACCCCGTCGAAGTGCCCGGGCCGTGACGCACCGCACAGATGCTCGCCGAGTCGGGCCACCGACACCGTGGTGAGCGGGTCATGCGGATAGATCTCCGGCCCATCGGGGGCGAACACCACGGCGGGCACCGCAGCGCCGAGCTCCGCCAAGGCGCGCTCGTCGCCGGCCAGATCCCGCGGGTAGGCGGCCAGGTCGTCCGCGCGATCGAACTGGGTGGGGTTGACGAAGATCGACACCACCACCGCATCAGCGTGTTGCGCGGCCAGTCTGACCAGGGCCAGGTGCCCCTCGTGGAGCGCCCCCATGGTCGGCACGAACCCGATGGACCGACCGGCAGCCCGCCAGGACCTGACGCGCCCCCGAAGGTCGCCGATGGTCGTGCTGCGCTCCACCTCAGGGCTCCTCGGTCGATCGCTGCGGCGTGAGCACGCGCTCCAGCTCCGCCACCACCTCGTCGTCCAAGGTGGTGCGGATCGGCTCCAGGGTCGCCATCGCCAGGGCCCGGTAGGCGGGCAGCAGCTCGGGCAGGTCCGCGCCGAGCTGCGACACATGGGCGGCCACGGTGCCGACGTCGCCACGCACGATAGGCCCGGTGAGCGCGGCGACGCCATCCACGGCAGCGTTGCGCAGCGACGCCGCTGCGAGCGGAACGAGGAAGGCCTCGGGGCGCGCCACCTCAGCGGCGAGCAGCAGACGACGCGCGGTGACCACCGCGGCTCCCACCGCGTTGGATGCGACCGCGAGGCCGGCGTGGTAGAGCGATCGACGCTCCTCGGCGATGTCATGGGGGTCACCGCCGAGGTCCTCCACCAGCGCACGCGCCCACCCCCGGTCAGCCGTCGCAGCAGTCACCCCCCAGGCGACGCCGACCAGTAGCTGCGGGTCACGTGCGTCACCCGGCACGGTCATGGCCGGGTGACAGGCGGCGATGCGGGCACCTAGGAGCCGAGCGCGGTGCACAACGTCCAGCCCGTGGGCGCCCGCGACGTGGACCACGTGCTGACCCGGCGCCAGGGCATCGGCCCGTACGAGGTCGTCCACGACAGCTGCGATGGCGTCGTCAGGGACGGTGAGCAGGACGAGGTCGACGTCGGCGACCGCGGCCGCCGGCTCGGCGTATGCACGGACACCGGCCACCGTGCCGAGCAGTGCCGTACGAGCGGCGGCACTGCCCCCTGCCACCGCCGTCACCCGCCACCCGGCCCGGGCGCCGGCCACGGCGAGCAGGTTGCCCACGCGGCCGGGGCCGACCACGGCGACCTTCATCGCGGATCGGTGTCGGTCAGCCCGGGCCGCCCGAAGGTCGCGGCGGGACCCGCGGGACCCTCGGGGCGCGCCACACGGCGCCCCGGGACCTCGTCGAGGCGGACCTCGAGCTCGATGCCCTCCACGGGCGCGATCGCCTGCAGTGCCGCGGTCAGGCGCTGTCCACCGGGCAGCACACCGCCGGGGAGGACCTCGAGCAGCGGCACCAACACGAAGGCACGCTCGGTGATCCGGGGGTGGGGCAGCACGAGCCGCTCGGTGTCCATCACGGTGTCCCCGTGGAGCAGCAGGTCGATGTCCAGCGGTCGCGGCCCCCAGCGGATCTCGCGTGCCCGGTCGCGACCGAAGGCCGCTTCCACGAGCTGGAGTTCCTCGAGGAGGTCGAGGGGCTCCAGGCTGGTCACGCCGGTCACCACCAGGTTGAGGAAGTCGTCCTGGGGCACTGCACGGGGGTCGGGCGGCGCCGGCCAGGGCGGGGTGCGGTAGACCCCGGAGACGTCATCGACCGCCAGGCCGTCGACCTCCTCCAGGGCGTAGATCGCGGCGGTGAGGGTCTCCAGCGCGTCACCGACGTTGGCGCCGAGCCCAAGCGCGATCCGTGGTCGTTCGACGACGCTCATGAGCGGACCCGCCGGATGGTCACCGACACCTCGTCGGCCACCACGGGCACCGGGGCGGAGGGCTTGTGCACCGTGACCTCGACGGCCTGCACCCTGGTGTCCTCCAGGCAGCGGTCGGCGATGCGTGCGGCCACCGTCTCGATCAGGTCGTAGGCCTCGCCGGCCACGATGGCGGCGATCTCGCCGGACAGGGTGCCGTAGTCGACGGTGTCGGCGAGGTCGTCGGAGGCACCGGCCGGAGCGAGATCCACGCCGAGGGCGACGTCGACCACGAACCGCTGGCCGTACTCGCGCTCGTGGGCGAGCACACCGTGGTACCCGAAGGCCTCGATGCCGGTGAGGGTGATGCGATCCACGTCCGCTCCGCTCAGCTGAGGGTGGTCGATGGTGTCGTGATGGCGTGGGCGACGCGAACCGCCCGCACCGTCGCCGCGACATCGTGGACGCGCAGCAGTCGAGCGCCCTCGGCGACGGCCAGGGCAGCGACGGCCAGGGAACCCTCGAGCCGCTGGTCGGGCGGGCTGTCGCCGGTGAGCCGGCCGATGAAGGACTTGCGGGACGCGCCGACCAGGACCGGCCGACCCAGGGCGGTGAAGGTTGCGAGCTCGCGCAGCAGGGCGAGGTTGTGCTCCGCACGCTTGCCGAAGCCGATGCCCGGATCGAGCACCACCCGCTCCCGGGCGATGCCGCGGGCGATCAGGGCATCGAGGCCGGTGCCGAGGGCACGGTGGACCTCGGCGACGACATCGAGGTAGCGGGGTTTCTGCTGCATCGTGGCCGGGGTGCCCTGCATGTGCATGAGCACGTAGGGAACCTCCGCCGCAGCCACGGTGTCGAGCAGGCTCGGGTCGAGCTGGCCTGCCGACACGTCGTTGACCAGCGCAGCGCCAGCATCCAGCGCCGCGCGGGCGACAACTGCCTTGGTGGTGTCGATGGAGACCGTCGCCCCCGCAGCCGCGAGCTCGCGCACCACGGGCAGGACCCGTGCGAGCTCCTCATCAGCGTCGACCGGCACCGCACCCGGACGCGTCGACTCACCACCGACGTCGATGACGTCCGCACCGGCCTCCAGCAGCCCGGCGGCCGCGGCGAGCGCCGGCCTGGGGTGCTCGCCCGGCAGGTAGGCCCTGCCGCCGTCGGAGAAGGAGTCGGGGGTGACGTTGAGGATCCCCATCACCACCGGGCGCGTGGCGGTGGGCAGCACGCCGGCCGGTGTGACCAGGTCCGGGGGCGGCTGGCGCCAGCTCGCGAGGCAGGCGTCGAGGTCGTCCGCCAGCTCCGGGGAGAGTCCGGTCAACGTGCGCCGCAAGCCTGTCGCCGACCCGGTCAGACGCAGCAACCACGGGTCGATGCGCCGGGTCGAAACGCCGTCGACCACCACGTGGACGACCCGCTCGATGGCCTCCTGATCGGCGTGCAGCTCGATCTCCACCGGACCGGCGTACCGCCAGGTCGTGGCATCGCACACCCTCAGACCCGGCGGGTGGAGCGAGCCGTCCATGACTACCTCCGCGCTGGTCACACCCGCGGCGAGGCTCGGCGCAGCGCCACCGACGATCGATGCCTCCAGCGAGATCAGCCCTTGAGCAGGGTCATCGCCTCGGCGCGGGTCTTGGGGTCATCACGGAACTTGCCACGAACGGTGGAGGTGACGGTCTGTGCCCCGGGCTTGCGGATACCACGCATCTCCATGCACATGTGGCGTGCCTCGACCACCACCAGCACCCCGCGGGGCTCCAGCGCCCGCTCGAGGGCGTCGGCGATCATGGTCGTCATCCGCTCCTGCAGCCCGGGACGCTTCGCACACACATCCACCAGGCGCGCGAGCTTCGACAACCCGGTGACCTGACCCGAGGCGTTGGGCAGGTACGCCACATGAGCGACTCCGGTGAAGGGCACCAGGTGGTGCTCACACATCGAGTGGAACTCGATGTCGCGCATCATCACGATCTCATCGTAGGCCTCGTCGAAAGCGACAGAGAGCACCTCGGCGGGATCCACCAGTAGCCCGGCGAAGATCTCGTCGTACTCACGGGCGACGCGGGCGGGCGTGTCAACGATGCCTGGGCGGTCCGGGTCCTCACCGATGGCCTCGAAGAGCATGCGCACCGCCCGTTCGATCTTGTCGTGATCGAAGGCGCGCGAGGGCTCGATCCCGGTGATGTGGCGGACGCGACGCGAGGCTTCCTCGGCCGCGACGGGCGCCAACTCGTCGGCGAGGACATCCTCCTCGTGAGCGTCGAGACCGTTAGCAGAGTGGGGCAGCGGATAGACGCTCACGGGAGCCTCCTCGTCTCGAGCGACCTGCCCCGTCGTCTGGGGGCGTCGGATCGGTGGGGTCACTCACGCCTGCTTCGACGCAGACGTCGACGTGGACGACTCCTGCGCGTGGCCGTTGCCCCTGCCGTGCCCGTTCCCCGCGCCGTTGCCGTGCCCGCCGACGGTGCTGCGGCGCAGCTTCTCGATCACCGCAGCGGGATCGTCAGCCTCGGGCGCGATGGTGGCTCGGCTCGGCCGGTGGTGGACGGGAGAGAACACCTCCGCGAGCAGTTGCCCGTCGACCGTCTCCACCTCGAGCAGCTTGGCGGACAGGTCCTCGAGCACATGGTCGTTCTCGACGAGGATCTCGAGCGCCTCGTCGTGGGCCTCGTCGAGCAGTGCCCGAACCTCGGTGTCGATCATCTGCGCGACCTGCCCGGAGTAATCCGGCTGGTGCCCGAACTCCTTACCGAGGAAGGGTTGCGAATCCTTCTGGCCCAGGGTGATCGGGCCGAGTACCCCACTCATGCCGTACTGGGTCACCATCTCGCGGGCGGTGGCGGTGGCCTTGCGGATGTCGTCGCCCGCGCCGGTGGTGATGTCACCGATCTTCAACTCCTCGGCGACACGGCCACCCATCATCACTGCGAGCCGGTCGATCAGCTCAGAACGGGAGATGAGGTACTTGTCCTCGGTGGGCAGCTGCATCGTGAAGCCGAGCGCCTGACCCCGTGGGATGATCGTGATCTTGTGGACCGGGTCGGCGTTGGGCAGGGCGTGACCGACGATGGCGTGGCCTGCCTCGTGGTAGGCGACGGTGCGCTTCTCATCCTCGCTCATCAGTCGGGTCTTGCGCTCCGGCCCGGCGATCACCCGCTCGATCGACTCCTGCAGTTCCGCCATGTCGATCTCCTGCTTGCCGCGCCGTGCGGCGAGCAGTGCCCCCTCGTTGACGAGGTTGGCGAGGTCGGCGCCGGTGAAGCCGGGCGTGGACCGGGCGAGCACCGACAGATCGACGTCCTCGCCCAACGGCTTGCCCTTGGCGTGGACACCGAGGATCGACTCGCGGCCCACGAGGTCGGGACGGTCCACGACGATCTGGCGGTCGAAGCGGCCAGGGCGCAGCAGTGCGGGGTCGAGGATGTCGGGGCGGTTGGTGGCCGCGATCAGGATGACCGCTGTACGCACATCGAAGCCGTCCATCTCCACGAGCAGCTGGTTGAGGGTCTGCTCCCGCTCGTCGTGACCGCCGCCCATGCCAGCGCCGCGGTGGCGGCCGACGGCGTCGATCTCGTCCATGAAGATGATGGCGGGCGCGTTGGCCTTGGCCTGTTCGAACAGGTCCCGCACGCGGGAGGCACCCACACCGACGAACATCTCCACGAAGTCGGAGCCGGAGATGGAGAAGAAGGGCACCCCGGCCTCACCGGCGACGGCGCGGGCCAGCAGCGTCTTGCCCGTGCCAGGTGGGCCGTAGAGCAGGACGCCCTTGGGGATCTTGGCCCCCATGGCCTGGAACTTCTGCGGGTGCTCGAGGAACTCCTTGATCTCGCGCAGCTCCTCGACGGCGGATTCCGCACCGGCGACGTCGGTGAAGGTGACCTTCGGCGCGTCCTTGGAGACCATCTTGGCCTTGGACTTGCCGAACTGCATGACCCGTCCGCCGCCGCCCTGCATGTTCTGCATGAGCAGGAAGAAGATCCCGAGGATCAGCACGAAGGGGATCACCGTGGCCAGGATCTGGACCACCGCACCGGTCTGCTCGGCGTTGAACTCCACCTCGGCGATCAGGCCCTGGTCGATCCAGCGGCGCAGCTGGTCGCCGTTGATCTCCGGGTTGTACACGGTGGTGAAGGCGACGGTGGACCCACCGGAGCGTCGCTCACCCTCGATCGACTCGGAGCGGTTGCCGATCGAGGTGACCTCGAGACCGGAGTCCTGCAACTGCCCGCCCTCGACCGCGGTCTGGAACTGGCTCCAGGTCAGCTCCGTCGGCGCGGTGGCCGAGGAGAAGAGACTGAAGCCGATCCACATCGCCGCGACGAGCGCGATGATCCAGGGCAGAGGGCCGCGCAGCACGCGCTGGGACGGCTTGTCGTTCGCCACGGGGCAACCACCTGATCGGGGTCTGAGCGGGCGGACGCCGGGGTCATGACGTCGCGTGAGGCGACCCGCGGGTGAGGTTCGATGCTACCAGCGGCCAGGGTGTGGCCTCATGGCGGGATCTGGGAGCGCACGGGCGTCCCGTGCACGCGAACCACACGCGAACCCCACCCGGGACGGCTCAGGCCCCGTAGGCCTCGGGCTTCAGGGTGACGATGTCGCTCAGGCCCCGGTAGTGCTCGGCGAAGTCGAGCCCATAGCCCACCACGAACACGTCGGGCACCTCGAAGCCGACGTAGCGGATGGGGAGTTCAACCTCGCGTCGCGAGGGCTTGGTCAGCAGCGACATCACCTCGACGGACGCAGGCCGACGTGACCGCAGGTTCTTCAGCAGGTAGTCGAGGGTCAGACCGGAGTCGACGATGTCCTCGACCACGAGCACATGCTGACCTTCGATCTCCGTATCGAGGTCCTTGAGGATGCGCACGACACCGGAGGAGGTCGTCGCGGAACCGTAGGAGGAGACCGCCATGAAGTCCATGGCCGCCGGCACGCCGAGCCGGCGGTGCAGGTCGGCCACCACGAAGACCGCGCCCTTCAACACACCGACGAGCAGCAGTTCCTGGCCGGCGTAGTCACGGTCGATCTCCGCGGCGATGGCGTCGAGCCGTGCAGCGATCCGCTCACGGTCGATGAGGATGCCGTCGACCTGCGGCCGGTACACGGCGGGGACGCGCTCAAGCGGGTCGGCCGGCTCGGACATGGTCAGCATCCGTCGGGTGTGGGGGACCAGGCCTCGCGGCCCTGCGGGCGACACGCCGCAGCCTAGCTGCCAGGTGGCGGTCGCGTCGCGGCCGCGGCGACCACCGCGAGGGCGAGCTGGGGGTCAGCAGCCCCTTGCGCGGCGAGCTCCGCATCCACGGCGAAGCCGGGGACCCACACCACCCGCTGGGCACCGGTCGGGTCGGTGGCCACCAGCACCGGCCAGCGATCCCGCAGCGCCCGTGGCAGATGCGCGTCGCGCAACACGGCCACCACACGACGCCGTCCACCGGAGGTCCGGATGCGGTCACCGGGGGCGACCGGTCGCAGCGCCAGCGCGTCGGAAATCGCCGGCAGGTTGAGCTGGACACGGTCGCGCCGCGCCCCGGTGGGCACCGCAAGGCGTTCGGCCGCCACGGGCAGCGGTGTCCACGGCTCGGGCAGCCCGAGGGCGAGCTGCTCCTGGGAGCTGCGGGCCCGCCCCTCGCTCGCCGGGGTCCTGACCTCCAACGCCACGCCGGCTTCCGGCCATGCGGTGCGCCCGGGGACGGCGATCAGCCGCGCGGGTGTGTCCGGGACCTCCACCGGCGCGAAGGCGAGTACCGCACTGCTGACCTCGAGGTGGACCGCACCCGGCAGTGTGAGGCGGCTGCCCGGCCCCGCGGCCAGCACCCGTTCGACCGTGTTCGCCGTGGGAGGGACCTCGAGGTGGTATGCGAGGGCATCTCGCACCCGTCGTCGGGCCAGCGCCGGGTGGGCACGACGCAGTGCGGGACGCTGCAACAGGACCACTGCACCGAAGGTGGTCAGAGCAACCGCCTGGCGGGCGACGACAGCCAGCGCGTCCGTATCGCGCGCCGCCTGTGCGGCCAACCGGCACAACGCGCCCACGGGATCGGGCCCGACCTCGGCCAGGGCCGGCAGGATGCGATGGCGCACCACGCTGCGGCGCACGGCAGGATCGTCGTTGCTGGCGTCGTGCACCGTCGGCAACCCCTCACCGGCGACGAACGCCCGGACGTCGTCGCGCCGGAGCCTGAGCAGCGGACGGCACCGGCCCGCGGCGTGGTGGGACATCCCCGCGAGCCCGTCCAGACCCGTGCCCCGCGCCATACGCAGGAGGAGCGTCTCAGCCTGGTCTTCGGCCGTGTGACCGAGCAGCAGGACCTCGGCGTCGTTGTCGGCGGCAACACGCTCCAGTGTCGCGTACCGGGCGGCCCTGGCCGCGGCTTCCGGCCCGCCCGCGCCGGCTGGCACCGTGACCCGTTCCGCCTGCCACCGCGCACCGAGCCAGGCGGCGTGCTGTGCCACCAGGCGCCGTTCGGCTGCCTCCACCTCGATGTCCCGGAGACCGTGCGCGACGTAGACGAGGGTCAGCACCAGGTCGGGCCTGGCCTCAGCGGTCAGGAACGCCAGTGCGGTGGAGTCAGGGCCGCCGGAGCAGCCGACCACCACCGCCGCGTCCGCGGGGACGTGGGCCAGGGCGCGTGCGACCTCCTCGATCAGCGCGGACCGGGACTGGCCGGCCGGCAACGCGGCGACCACCGCAGCCGTCACGGCGCCTGCACCCGCTCGAGCCAGCCCGCCGGATCAGCGATCTCATCGCCGCGCGGCAGGTTGACGGGGGCCGCGAAGGCCCGGTTGAGCGCGTCGGTACCCGCGGTGTCGAGGACCTCGCGAACGAAGAGCTCACCTTCGCGGTACTGGCGCCGCTTCATCTCCAGACCGGCGACGGCGGTGAGCACCTTGCTGGTCACGTCACCCTGCCGTGACGCGAGTGCCTCGCGGACGAGCTCCGGATCGTCGACCAGCCCGTCGGCCGCCCCGTACATGGTGGCGTTCCCGTGGCCCTCGAGCAGGCTCATCAGCCCCTGGGCCTCGTCGATCACCTCCACCTGCTCATCGGTCAGCACCGTCTGGAGCAGCGGCTTGAGCTCTCCGGTGGCACGCGCCTGGGCGATCGCCTCCGGGAGGCGAGGTGCCAGCTCCGCGAGCTGTGCGCCGTCGACACGGGTGTTGGCGAGGTAGCGCTCGATGAGGCCGCGGAGGTGATCGCCGAGCCAGGAGCAGCCGTCGAACTGCAGGCGGTGGGTGACCTCGTGCAGCACCACGGTGCGCCGGATCTCATCGGCAACCTCGCCGTGCTGCTCGGCCAACTCGAGCACGTTGGGTCCGACCACGATCAGTTGGCCGCTACCGGGACCCGCCAGCGGGAGCACGTACTGGCCGAGCACCTTGGTCGACAGCAGGCCGAGCAGCGCGCCGAGTTGCATCCCGAGCACGGTGCGACTTGCCCGCGCGCGCTGCTCGAGGCGCTCGCGCAGGGGCTCGAAGGCTCCGGAGACCACGTCGAGGTTCGCCCGTACCCACGCGGTGCGGCCGACGACGCGGACCGTGGTGGGCGGCAGGTCGTGGCCAAGGTCGGTGAACCGTCGCGCAGCAGCGTCGATCGCGGGGAGTTCCTGGTGCACGGCCGCCCGTAGGTCCGCCACGCGTCCGGGTTCCGGACGACGCGCCGGGGCGAGCAGCGACGCGGTCCGCAACGCGACCCGCACGTCCACCAGTGGTCGGGCGTGCCCGATCCCGTTGTCAGCGGTGCCGTTGGCAGCGGCCCCCACCGGGGCGTCCTCGTCGGGGTTCAGGTCGATGCGCGGTCCCCCTGCGGCCCGAGGACGCGGAAGCGGTAGAAGGCCAGCATCACGGCGAGGCCCACGAAACCGAGCCCGGCCAGCAACCAGGCAGCGGCCCAGGTGAAGGGTGTCTCCCGGTCGCCGTAGTCACCGAGGTCGCGGGCCGGGTTCTCTTCCGCGTCGCGTGGCGCAGGGTCCGGCCCGATGGGTTCGTCGTCGACCGCCAGCACGACCGGCGTGTCGGCGCCAGCCGCGTCAGCGGGACCGTCGTCGGCCTGGGCGAGCGCGGCGCCCGGAGCCACCAGCAGGGCACTCAACGCCACAGCGAGCAGGATGGACAGCCGTCGCATCTGGGACACCTCCGGAACGCTGCCCAGGTCTCCACCCCCGGATCGGCCGGACGCCAGCTGGGCGCGGGCTGGGCACACCTTCGATGCTAGCCCGTAGCAGCGCTGGACACGTAGCGGCAGCAATTTGTTGCGGATGCAACTAGATACGGTACCGTTGGCAGGGACATCGGTGCGCAGGCGCATGCCACGCCATCCGCGCACCCTGCAGCCAAGGAGTCGCCATGCCCGCCGTCACCGTCGACGATCTGCTGACCCTGCCCCGGGTCCAACCGGCCCCGAGCACCGCCGCGACAGCGCGCCCGGTCCGCTCCGTCACCACCGCCCCGCGCGGGTTCGAGGGTGAGGGGTTCCCCGTGCGCCGGGCCTTCGCCGGCGTCGACCTCACCGACCTCGACCCCTTCATCCACCTCGACCAGATGGGCGAGGTTGAGTACGCCCCGGGGGAGCCGAAGGGCACCCCGTGGCACCCCCACCGCGGCTTCGAGACCGTGACCTACATGCTGGACGGCACGCTCCAGCACCAGGACTCCCACGGCGGCGGTGGACTGATCACCGACGGCGATACCCAGTGGATGACCGCCGGCAGCGGGATGCTCCACATCGAGGCTCCACCGGAGGAGGTCGTGGTCAAGGGTGGGCTCTTCCATGGCTTCCAGCTGTGGGTCAACCTGCCGAAGGCACAGAAGTGGAACGAGCCGCGCTACCAGGACCTGCGGGGCACCGATGTCGCCCTCGCGACCTCACCTGACGGCGGGGCCTTGCTCCGCGTGATCGCGGGGGATGTCGGTGGGGTGTCGGGTCCGGGCGCGACCTACACCCCGATCACCCTCATCCACGCCACCCTCGAGCCTGGGGCGCAGCTGCGGCTGCCGTGGCGCCGCGAGTTCAACGCCTTGGCCTACGCCCTGGCTGGCCGCGGCTCGGTCGGTCGTGAACGCCGGGCGCTCGAGATGGGACAGCTCGCGGTCTTCGGTCGCGGCGACGAGCTCATCGTCACCGCGGCCGACAGCCAGGAGTCACGCGCGCCGAAGCTGGATGTGCTGCTCCTCGGCGGGCAGCCGATCCGTGAGAAGGTCGCGTGGTACGGCCCCTTCGTGATGAACACCCGCGCCGAGGTCATGCAGGCCTTCGAGGACTTCCAGGCCGGCAAGCTCGGGCAGATCCCGGCGCTGCACGATCACGGCAACGTCGACGTCACCAAGGGTTGAGCGGGCGGCGCCGTTCGCAGCGGACGCCTCAGATCTGGTTGATCGCCCAGGTCACGGTGTCGTGCCACCACTGCGTGTTGGGCGGGCAGTACGTGCTGGCGAAGTCCCAGTCGACGTTGTCGGTGTCGTAGAGCGCACCGAGTCGTGCGGTGAAGTCATCGATGGACTCCTCCCACGACGACCATGCGCGGAGTCCCCGCGGACCACTGCCCCCCCAGCCCCACGCGTTGTGGGTCCCTGCGGGCTTCATCTCTGCACCGTTCGACTCGGCGATGGCGATGGCGACGACCACCCGTGGATCGACATCGTGCTCGATGCCAGCAGCCACGATCGTGTCCGCATGCGCTGCCAGGGGCGCGTCGCGACCGTCCAAGAACGAGAACACCCGGTCGGCGTCGATGCGTTCACCATCAGCGGCCTCATAGACCGGTTCGGGATCCGGCTGTGGTGCCGGATCGGGCTGCGCTTCCGGCGGCACGGAGGAGGCGTCGGCATCCGACGCACCCGCGCTGTCGTCCACATCGATCGAGAGGTTCGGCAACGACCGCTGGTCCGACAGCCGCTCCACCTCACCCATCGGCGCCTCGGTGGGCCCCGGTCCGGAGGCCCGCGGCGCGGCGTCATCGGGATCGCCCGTCGCAGGGTCAGCCTCCGTGCGGGGTACCTCGACGTCGGTATTCGCGACCGTGGCCGGCACGGTGTCGCGGTCACCACCGTCTTCGGAGGTGGCCGTAGCGGCGGCGATACCCGCTGCGGCGACCACGACGGTCAGCGTGGCCAGACCACGGCCACGCCGATGCTCGGGATGGGCAGGGCGGATGGCTCTCAGAGCAGCACGCACGGTCGACCTCAGGTGTGTGTCGCCCACCAGCGGCGCGAGCGAAACTCGCATGCCCGTGACGTTGGGTCACGGAAACGATCGCCGGCGGGTTGCCGTTTCGAGGCGATCGATGGTGGTCCACCGCGTCGGTGGAGACGGGGGGCCCCGCCGCGAACACCTCCGCGCGTCGCGGCGAGGCGACGACGACGGAGGTGCGCTGTGTCCAGATGAGTATGGACGAACGCCCCGCACCCGTCAGTGGGCGGAGCACGGCCTGCCGGCCAGGCTGTCCGAGTACCGGCACCGGGAGGGTTGACAGCGGTTCCTGCTTGCTGTCTTGCGAGCAACACCAGCATCCCCGGCGGTCGCGCCGTCCTGGTGTGCTCAGCCCAGCTCCGGCAGCTCCGGGCGGTCTTCCTGGCGGGCCATCCGCGGGGAGAAGTCCCAACTCGTCAGGGTGAGCGCAGCGATCCGCAACGCGACCTCTCCCCGCGCGGCAGCCCGTCGCAGGTCAGCAGCCAAGGCACCGTTGCGGTCGTCGAGGTAGCGCACGATGAGCGCGTCCAGGGTCGCAGCACCCGCCGTGGTAACGACCTCTGCTCGACCCGTCCCGCGCACACCGCGGTAGGGCGGCAGGTCGGGGGCGACCTCGATACCAACCCGCGGATCGGCCCGGACGTGCTGGACGATGTCGGCACCGCTGCGGGTGGCACACCACAGGTCACGACCATCGAAGCGGTACCACAGTGAGACCACGAGGGGACCTCGCTGCGTCAGGACCGCGAGCCGCACGGGGATGCGCGCTCCCTCCAACCACCGGGCGACCTGATCGGGGCTCCACGGTCCGGATACGACCCGCACGACCACCTCCCAGACCTCGGTTCCCAGCGCAGCTGCGACACCTCGCCTCACGAGCGCTCCCGCGGCACCTCGCGTCTCGAGCGCACCCGCGCCCTCCAGGGCCAGGAGCCCACCCACGGCACCCAGCCGACCCAGCGCCGCAAGAGCATACGCCGACGCCCCGGCACGGTGGCCGGGGCGTCGGCACCTGCGCTGCGCTCGGTCGGGAGCAACGCGGTGGTCGTCGAAGTGGGTGTGCTCAGTTGCCGGGCAGCGGCAGCTGCGGCAGGCCCCACAGCACGAACACCGTCATCGCCATGGTCGCGAAGAAGGTCACCGGCCAGACACGTACGGCCTCGACCCGCGGGGCCGCAGCGGCGCCACCACGCTTGCGGACGACGATCTCCAGGATGAGCAGGGTGGTGGTGGCCGCAGCGGAGATCATGCAGAAGGGGCAGATCGCGCCGATGGGCACCAACTGCAGGTACACGAACCCGGCCGAGGACAGGACACCGAGGCTGGTCAGCGGCAGCAGCGCACGTTCGAGCCGCGCGTCCTTGGTGTGCAGCCAGGTCGCACCGGCAGCGATCATCAGGATGTAGTAGGCGGCACCGATGGTGGCCAAGGGGATGGGGCCGACGTAGGCCCAGGGACTGGTGATCACCTCGATCGCACCCTGCGGTTGTGCGCCATCTGGGAGGGGCAGGACCCAGAAGTGGATCGCTGTCAGCAGCATGCTGGCACCCCAACCGGCCACGGCGACGCCGATGAAGGTGCGGATCAGGGCGTTGATCGTGCGGTCCTCGCCGGCCAGTTGCGTGCTGCTCGGTACGGACGTGGCGGCCGTGGCCGCGGGGGTTGCCTGGGTCATCGTGGGAACCTCGTGTAGGAGCGTTGACGGTGATGGTCAGGTGCCACGGGCCAGCACGAAGCGGTCCCGCGGCAACGGGAGGGGCGATCCACCGGAGGCCGTCGTTGACGGTGGAGGTGGTGACCTGTGGTGCCCTGCTGATGGAGAGGAACGCCGCAACACCGCCGATCCATCCCACAGAACCGCACCTTGCACGAAGTGGCGACCTACGACCCTGCCACGCGGGGCCAAGGTCCTGCCCCGCACCCATCGAGGAGCCACATCAGGGTCGAAGGTCCCAGCCAGCCCACGCGGCTGACGTGGGCCCGGAACCCGGCTACGCCGATGGCTGCGGTAGGGGCTGCTCTGCCTCGGCCAGCGGGAACAGGACCGCGAAGGTGACCCCGAGCTCCGGGTCGTGCGCGTAGCTGATGCTGCCATCGTTGCTGCGAGCGAGTTGGGAGGAGATCGCAAGCCCCAGCCCCAGGCCCTTCGAGGAGCGTCGATCCTCGAGCTCCGGCTGTGAGAAGGGATCGAACAACCGCGCCACGAGCTCCTCGGGGACACCATCGCCGTGGTCGGTGACCGCCAACCGGGCCTGGCCGTCCACCTGTTCGACCGTCACCTGTACCGGCGGCTGTCCATGCCGCAGGGCGTTCTGCAGCAGGTTGTCGAGGATCTGACGCACATGCCGGGGGTCGGCCCAGGCTCGCACCTGGTGGTCGATGGTTGCCGCCACGACGTCGGACCGCTGACGATCATCGAGCACCTGGACGGCCAACTCCCCGAGCGCGAGCCCTTCGGGCTCTACGGTGAGACGACTGCGGCTGGCGCGACTCAGCAGCAGCAGGTCATCGATCAGGTCGGTGAGATGACGGCCGTTCCGCTCGATCGATGCCACCCACTCCCGGGCCTCAGGGTCCAGATCAGGCCGCTCGCGCAGCAACAGTTGGCTGAACCCGAGGATGGGCGTCAGCGGAGCGCGCAACTCGTGGGACACCGCCGCAAGCAACTGCTCGCGTTGCGCTGCGAGCGCTGTCGAGGAGGCGCTCTCCTGCGCCCGAGAGGCGATCAGCAGCGCCATCACAGGCACCAGGAACAGGAAGACCCGCAGCAGCGCGGCCGACTCGATGGCGGTCCACTCCGCGGCAGCGAAAGACCCCCGGCCCAGGACGGTGCCGAGGATGGCCACGTTGGTGCTGACCGCGATCGCAACCACCGCCCCCGGCAGCCGGAGCCGGAGCGCAGCCCACACGATCGGCAGCAGCACGACGTAGTCGAGGGTCGCCGCCAGGAGGTGATCACCGAGGGTGAACACCGCCAGGGACACCACCAGCACCGCGGTCAGGATCGCCGCCACCTCGAACGGTGCACGCTCGACCGCGGGGAGCCGTCCGAACACCAGCATCGCCACGGGGACCAGCATGAGGATGGCGACCACCGTGCCGGTGGACCACAGGCTGGCGGTGATCACGTAGGGCACCTCGGAACCGGACAGCGCCGCGCCCATCGCTCCCAGGAGCCCCGCGGGCGCGGCACCGAGCAGTGCCGCAAGCGTGAACCGCAGCACCCGCCCCACCGTGTCGAGGGACGCCGCCTGCCACCGCACCACCAGGGCCGGCACCAGCAGGTAGGCCGTGAAGTTGGCCAACGACCACAGCACGGCGGGGAGCAGGGCAGCGTCCCACACCACGAGGTCGTACACGACCTGGGTCACGAACAGGGCGGCGAGCAGCAGCGCCCACCGCCGCCGCGGGGCCAGCAGCAGGCTGGCGACCGCGACCCCCGCGGGCGGCCAGATCAGCCCCCAGGTCTCGGTCAGCGGGCCGAGGGACTCCGCGTAGACGAGCGCCACGAGGTACGGGACGACGGTGATCGCCAACTGGCTCACCGTCGAGACCCGACCATCGTATTCCGACACCATCGCCACGCACCCCTTCGGCCCGAACGTTGAGCATACGGGTGACGTGTGACCGCACCGCAGGCAACAGCGTCGAGGTGGCTCGTTCCGGCAGGTGCCGCTACTCGAGCAGCTGTGACCCGCCCTGCCAGGTGCCGCGGTCCTCGCGGACGGTGCAGATCCACTGCGTACGTACCGTGGCGCCGCCGGCGTCCTCCACCTCGACGTAGCCCTGCACGTCCCACTCCTGGTCCCACTGGACGATGGTGGCGTCGCTCGGGCCGGGGACTGGCGCATCGATGCCCGCTCCGCCCCGATCGTCCAGCCCATGAGCAGCAGGACGAGGACGACGCCGGCTGCCGCAGCGACCTGCAGCGGTGTGATCCGGCGCCGATGGGTGCGCCTGCGCAGCCCCTGGGTGTGGTCGGTCCACCGCACGCCGTCCCACCGGCGCCGGTCGGCGTAGCCCAGCGGATCGGGCCACCACCCGGGATGGGGCGTGCCCCGTCAGCCCGCCGGGCCGGCACGTTCCAGCAGGCGACGGATCTCCCCCCAGACGACATCATCCACACGGCTGTTCCCGGGGCCAAGCAACTCCTCAAGCTCCCAACCGCGGGCGCTGCGACGCAGCTCCCCGGCGGCGCGGACCGTTCCCCGCGCGTCGGTCAGCGCGATGAACACCGAGCGCCCGCCGCGGGCGGTACTGCCCATCGTCGCCAGGCAGTTGCGCAGGGCCGCGCCCCAGCGCGTGAGGTCGCGGGAGGACCGGGCGAGCTGCACCGTCCACGGACCGGCGGCGGCGCCGTCCACGGCCAGGAGCGCCCTGGGGGTGGGGAGATCTCCCGTACGCGCCGTGCTGGTCCGAGAGACATCGCGGGTGACCTCATCCAGTCGGCGTAGCACCTCGGTCGGGGTTCGGCACCCGTTCAGGATGCCGTGCGGTGGGGTCTGTGCAGCCGCCGCAGCAGCGGTCTGCAGGGCCGCGATGTGGCGGCTGGCCGCCGGCAGGGCGTGACGGTCGCAGGCGAGGCCGTGGAGCAGGCGCCGCTGCCGCTGCGGGCTGAGCTCCCGCAGTTCACGGTCGAGCCAGCGAGCCATCCCGCCGGTCAGCGGACCGGGGTCCGCGAGTGCCGGGGTGGCCTCGGCGTCGGCCAGACGGTCCAACAGCCAGGTGAGGACGTCGTCGCTGACCCCGGAGCTGATCCCGGCGAGGGTGCCGACCCATGCGGCGGCGTGCGGCCTGCCGGTGGACAGCAGCTGCGCGACGGAGCGGACCAGCTGCCGCCCCGAGCGGCCGTACAGCGACCGGACCAGCTCGACCAGGTGGTCGGCCCCGGGGGCGGCCCGACTGAGGCTGAGGAGCTCGCCGGTGTGCAACACCGGCGCACGGACCGCCAGGTCGTGCACCCAACGGTGGGCCAGCGTCAAGGCTGCGGTGACCGCGACGTCGGCCGGGTCGTCACCGGACACCTGTCGTGCCAGGGTGTCGAGGTGGTGCCGCCGGTCGATCTGCGCCGCGAGCTCGAGAAGCTGGCCGGTGAGCAGACCCAGGTCGTCGTGCAGGTCATGACTGCCGGTCCGCCCGAGCTCCTCCAGCAGCAGCTGGAGGGCAACGATCCCGGTGCGTCGCGGGCCACCCTCCTGGCGGAGGTGGGTGCGGGCACCGTCCCAGACCACCGTCACCGGCTGGCACCGGCCCCAGGTCCCGGGGAAACGCGGTCGGCACGTCAGGCCGCCGGCGGTGGAGGTGATCTCCAGCCGGCTCCCGACGCAGGTGTGCACCTGTCCGGTGCGGGTGGTGGTCACGGGCTCTCCTGCAACGCGTCGATGACGCGATCCGCCGACGTTCGGTACCAGGCGCGGCGCGGACCGCCGTGGTGACCGAGCTGGGGGGTGCCGCTCAGTCGGTCCGCTCAGCGGCGCCACCGAGCTCGATCTGCTCCAGGACCTGATCGAGCGGTACGCCGGCGAGGTGGTCGACGATGCCCGTCCAGAACGTGCCGGTCCCGATGGCGGTGGGCAGCTGGTCCGAGCCATCGAACCGCACCGCCGGAGCAGCGGTGAGCAAGCCCGCCAACCGGAGGTCGAACGGGTCGCCGTGGAGCGAGGGGTCGAAGCTGGTGTGAGGGGAAAGGAAGCCGCCGCGGGCGGCCCAGACCGCACCCCCGGCGGGCGACGCGAGGTGGGCGACAAGCTCACGAGTGCCGGGTCGGTCGTTGAAGGCGGTGACCAGCTCGCCACCGGCGACCAGCGGTGGCGGCGTGGCGTCCATGCCCGGCAGGACGAACACGTCGAGGTCGCCGTCGGGACCGAGGGTGGTGCCGGGTGGCAGGTTGCTGACCTGGAACGCTGCCTGCCGGGACAGCAGGCAACCCGGTGGGTCGTCGAGCATCGGCCACAGTGCCTCGAGCGCCGGGGTGGTGAGCGCGGCCCGGGTCCCCCCCGCGACCATCCCGGGTGCCAGGGTGACCTCCCCGAAGGCGTCGAACGCGGCGGCGATGCGCGGATCGGTGAAGGGCACCTCACCGGCCACCCATGCGTCGTAGACCACGGGCCCGTTGAGCCGAAGGACGAGGTCCTCGATCCAGTCCGTGCCGACCCAACCGGTCGAGCCGAAGTCCTCGATCCCAAGGCACCAGGGAGCCGTGCCGTCGGCGGCGATGTCGCGGCTGAGCGCCAGAAGCTCATCCCAGGTTCGAGGCAGCTCGTAGCCGGCCTCCTCGAAGGCGGCGGGCGGGTACCAGACAAGGCTCTTCGGTGAGACCCGGTACCAGACGCCGTAGCGCACGTCGTCGACGATGCCGACCTCGAACGCACCCGGGGGAAGCGTGTCCTCGAGCTCATCGAGACCGTCGAGCGGGGCGAGGTGACCGGAGCGGGCCAGCTCGGCGAGCAGCGCCGGCTGCGGCACCAAGGCCACGTCCGGGGGAGCGCCCTCACGCAACCGTTCGGGAAGCCGACGCGCGAAGCCCGCGGTTCCGACGTAGCGCGTGGCGATCCCGGTTCGTGCCGTGAAGTCGGCCAACACCGCCCGGAGCGCCTCGGCATCGTCGCCGCGCAGGCCTGCGAACACCTCGACCGGCTCAGCCAGATCACCGGGTGCCGGCGCCCGTCCGTTGCAGGCCGCCACGAGCAGCGCCACGACCAGCAGCACCACGGTCACCGGCGGCATACGGACAGCGTCGCGCGTCATCCCGCCGTGGCCTCGTCGCGCAGCTCCTGCCGGTACTCGACGAACAGATCGACCGGATGACCAGCGATCGCGGCGAGCTGCTCGGCCAGCCGCCAGGCCGGCCGCGGCTCCTGCTCGGAGGCGACCACGAGCTCCACGCTGGCGCGGCCGTGGCCCAGATCGACCTGCACCTCGACCAGCCGCGCTGCAGGATCCCAGGTACCGACCGCGGCCTGGACCTCCCGGGTGAAGTACTGGTCGTGGAGCAGGTCCCGGGTGTGGGCAGCCAGCGGCAGCGTGACGACCACGACCGCCAGGGCGACCACGACGAACCCCGCCCGGACGCGTCCCCGGGAGAGCACACGCACGTCCGGTGGGACGAACCCGGACACCACCATGACCACCATCGCCGCGAGGACGATCGCGACCATGTTGGTGGTGAACAGCAGCAGCGCTCCACGGGCCTCTGGCAGCGCGCCGAGCTCCAGGGCGATGCCGACAGCGGCCAACGGCGGGACCAACGACACCGCGATCGCGACCCCGGGCAACGAGGATCCCGCTCGCGGGTGGGTCAGCACGTACCCGCCCGCCAGCCCCGCCGCGATGGCCACACCCAGGTCGAGCAGTCGCGGCACCGTGCGGGCGAGCAGCTCCGAGGTGAGGGTGTTGGGGGTCATCGTTCCCAGCGTCACCCAGCCGATGGCCCACGCGACACCGATCGCTGCGAGTGTGCCCCCGAGAAGCACCGCAGCGGAGACCGCGAGTCGACGGAGGTCACCGTGGACCATCGCGCCGGCCACCCCCAGGATGGGGGTCATCAACGGTGCGACGAGCATCGCCCCGATCACCACTGCCGACGAGTCGGCGATCAGCCCGAACGCGGCGATGACCGTGGAGAGCGTCAGCAGGGTCGCGAAGCGGGCGAGGAACGGCCGCCACTCGGCACCTTCGAAGAACAGCTCGTCCAGCACCGTCCGACGGGTCGCGTCGTCCCAGACCGGCGGGCGCCAGGTGAGCAGCCCTCCGAGCGGCGTCAGCGCAGTGGGCGTGGCTTCAGGTGTTTCGCTCACCTCGACCCTCCGCACGCCGCCACGCGGGGCCTGGTTCGCACGTGCCTACGGCCCTTTGCGCGGCAGATAAGCCGCGGCGGGTCGCCCGGTCAAGACGCCGGTGTCGTGGGACGCATCCCTGGTTCCGGAGCTGGAGAGGGGAATCGAACCCCTGACCTATCGCTTACGAGGCGATTGCTCTACCGACTGAGCTACTCCAGCGCAGGCGCGAAGGGTAGCGACCACCTCGCCGTGCTCACACCGTCGCCCGCTAGCGTGCCGCTGCGGACGTGAGGAGGTGCCGTGGGCGCGATCGACATCGAGGGCTGCTGGCCGACCACGGTGCCCACCGAGGGCCTGTGGTCTGTGGTCACCGACCTGTCCACCTGGGGTGCGTGGTGGCCGGCGATCAGCCATGTCGCGACCCTGCCGCCACCGCCGGGCACGCTCGCTGCAGCCCGGCTGACCTTCTCCACCCGTCCACCGCTTCGGCCCTTCACCTCAACGGTGCACGTCACCGGCCTGCAGGCGCCCCACCGGCTCGAGGTGGAGCTCGCCGACGGCCCACTGCGCGGGCAGGGGACCTTCACGATCGACCACGATGCCACCGGCAGCACCGCCTGCTACGACGTCTCTCTGGCGGTCAGGTCCCTGCTGTTCCGGCCCCTGGAGCCGATCCTGCGCAGCGCCACCCGCTCCGGCGGTCAAGCGCGCCTGGAACGGGCTGGAGCCGACCTCGCCGCACTGGCGGGCGGCAGCCTGCGGTGATGCCGCCTCACGCTGAGGCGGCGTAGATCGGCAGGGCCAACTGCAGGAGCAGCCGTTCGAGCTGCAGCTCCGGGTTGCCGTTGCGCTCCAGCGCCTCGCGGCAGTGCGCCACCGCAGCCAGGGCCCGCACCGCGTCCTCGACGGGCAACCGTGCAGCGTCCCGACGCAGCCCCGCTTCCGCATCGAGGTTGACCAGTTCGTCCGCGCCACCCCCCGAGGCCACGGCGATCAGGTCGCGCAGGTAGCTCGCGAGATCGTCGAGCAGCAGGTCCACGGCTGCGCGTTGTGCCTGGCGTTCCGTGCGCTCATGCTTGCGCTTGATCTGGTTGCGCAGCCCCGGCGGCCAGCCACGACCACGCTCGTCCACGCCGAAGTCCGCCTCCAGCCTGGCGACCTCCGCCGCGTTCGCATCCTTGACCACTGCTGCACGGCTCTTGGCCCAGGCATGCAACTCCTTGACCAGGGGGACGACCGCACCGGGGCCCGCGGTCGCAAGCCGGTCGATCACCCCGAGGTGGCGCTCACGGGCGGCGGCGACGTCCTCATCGGCCAGGGCCTCGAGGCGCGCCGGCGATCCGAGCGCCGCGCGGGCCAGGGCCTCACGCCGCGCCACCGGGATGTCGAGCTCACTCGCTCGGGCCCGTAACGGCTCCAACCCCCAGGGCACGAGATCCAGACGGCGGCAACGCGAGACCACCGTGTCGAGCAGCGCGCCTTCGTCCTCGGCTTCCAGCAGCCACAGCACCGAGGGTGGCGGCTCCTCGAGCACCTTCAGGAAGGCGTTCTGCGCAGCCTCGTTCATCCGGTCTGCGCGGCGCACCCTGAGCAGCTTGCGGCGTCCCTCGGTCAAGGAGTGCATCGCGGCCGGGATCCAGTCCCCGCGGACGTCGTCGACGAGGTAGCCGGCGCCCTTGGGCTCGAGCTCCAGCAGGGCGGTGTGCCTGCCGGCGGACATCCGGCGGCATACCTCGCAGCTACCGCAGCCACGGTCGGCAGCGGGCGCCTGCGGACAGTTCAGCGCCGCCCCCAGCGCCCGTACCAGCTCCCGCTGCCCGACCTCGTCCGGTCCGACCACCAGCCACGCGTGTGCCACCTCGTCGCGGGCCAAGGCGGTGCGCAGGGCACGGACCGCCGCGGGCTGGCCGAGGACCGCCTCCCACGGCCCGTCGGTGCGTGCGTGCTCCGGGGTCGCCGTCACGACGGGGGCTCGCTGGGCGCCCGACCCCGGCTCACCTCGATCGAGGGGCGCTCGGCCTCGTCGCCACCCACGGATGCGGAGCGCGCCTGCTGACGGATGCGCTCCACCTCGACGGCGTTGGCCGGCGGCAGGGAGAGCAGGCCGGTGACCTTCTGGCGGATGATCGCGTGGATCGCCTCGACCGACTGTTCCGCGTCGACGACGAGGTAGCGCGCAGGGTCGCCCGCCGCGCGGCGCCGGTAGGCGTTGCGTACCGCACGGTGGAAGGTGAGCCCCGCCGACTCCAGTCGGTCGGGCGCGGCGTCGCCGGCGGCCCGTGCCAGGCCGGCGGCCGGATCCACATCGAGCAGCACGACGAGGTCCGGCACCACCCCGCCGGTCGCCCACCGGTTCAGCTCCGCGATGCGCTCCTCACCGAGCCCACGAGCGGCCCCCTGGTAGACCACCGAGGAGTCGATGTAGCGGTCGCACAGCACCACGTTGCCGCGCTGCAGGGCCGGCACGATGACCTCCCGGACGTGCTGGGCGCGGGCAGCGGCGTAGAGCAGCGCTTCGCTGCGCTCATCCATGTCCCCGGTACCCGGCTGCAGCAGCAACTCGCGCACGGCCTCACCGAGCCGGGTCCCGCCCGGCTCACGGGTGACCACCGCGACGTGGCCGGCGCGCTCCACCGCGGCGCGCAGCAACCGGATCTGGGTGGACTTGCCGGCCCCGTCCCCACCCTCGAACACCACGAACACCCCGCGCAGGCTCGCCGCATCCACCTCGACGTGGGTGGAGAGGCCGATGCCGGACTCCGCCTGCAGCGCACGGTTGAGCGAGCGCCATACCAACACCGAGCCCACCACCGCGAGTACCCCGCCGAGCAGCAGGGTGATCCGCACGCCACCGAAGGTGTAGGGGTAGAGCAGTTCGGGGGTCCCATCCGGTCCAGTGATGACCTCGCGGCGTTCGCGACCAAGCAGGCCGATCAGCACCGGCACGGCGACGCTGGAGCCGAAGATCGCCACCCTGACGCCGGAGTTGAACGCACCGAAGGTCCGGCCCCGGATCGCGTCGTCCACGCGGCGTTGCAGGATGGTGTAGCCGCAGATGAAGGACACACCAGCGCCGAGCCCCATCACCACCGCCGGACCCAGCGCGGCCCACAGGTTCGGCATCAGCGCGGTGACGATCAGGGCCAGGCCGGCGGCACCGATCCCGGGCGAGAACAGCTGCTCCGGTTCGATCCGGCGCGTGAGCGGCTCCGCGACGACCAGCCCGATGACGAGCCCGGTCCCCACGGAGGCCACCAGGACCCCGTAGCCCGACGGACCGGCGTTGAGCAGGTTGGCGAAGAACTCACCGGTGGTGATCACCATCCCCGCCACGGCGAAGGCGACCATCACCCCCAGGATCAGCGCACGGATCACCGGCTGGGTCGCCACGAACCGCACACCCTGCTTGAGCGACGCCCACGCACCCGCTGTGGGCTCGCTCGCGACGGCCCCCGCCCCGGCCCCGCTCCCACGGCGCGGCACATGGAGCAGCAGCATCAGCGGCGCGGCGAGCCAGAAGGACACGGCGTTGAACCAGATCGGTACGGCCAGGGGTCGGCCCGCCAGGAAGCCGCCTTCCGGGGCGAACTGGACGGTCGCCAGCAGCAGGGCCGAGTACACCGTGGCACCGAGCGGCAGGGTCCCGTAGGTCACCAGCAGGTTCACCTGGTTGGCGGCGACCAACTGCGGGCGCGGGACGATGATCGGCAGGACGGAGTCCTTCGCAGGCGCGAAGAGGGCCGACATCATCTCGATGATCAGCGTTGCCAGGACGAGGGTGAGCACCTCGTTGGTGAAGGGGATCAGGGCCATCACCACGCCACGACCGAGGTGGGTGACGATCATCACCCGCCGACGGTCCCAGCGGTCGACGAAGACGCCAGCGACGGGTCCGAGCAGCAGGCTCGGCACGACCCGGGCGATCATCACGCCGGACACGGCGAAGGCCGCAGCACGGGTGGGACCCAGGATGTCAGCGGTCAGCGCGATGATGGCGAGGAAGCCGATCCAGTCGCCCATGGAGGACAGGAAGGTCGCCAGCGCCAGGCTGCGGAAGGACCGGTTGCGCAACAGATCGCGGTAGGCCGCGATAGCGCCGCGACGCGGCGGCTGTCCGGCGGTCTGCCCCGCCTGCGTGTCCTCGTCCATCGACGCAGCCTACCGCTGGGCGAGTGGCCGACCGGGGCAGCACGACCTGACCATCGGACTACCCGGCGGACCTCTTGGCTGTCTTCTTGGCCGTCTTCCTGGCTGTCTTCTTCCTCGAGGTCGTGGACGTCGCCTTCTTGGCCGTCTTCTTGGCCGTCTTCTTGCGGGTGCCCTTCTTCTTCGCCGGCGGCGCCTGGGTGCCGGTGAAGGTCATCGGGATGGGATCGGGGATCTCCTCGGTGTCCAGCGGCTCGCCGCCGAGCTGTGGGTCGAAGGCCTCGACGCCCTGCACCACCGTCCAGGTGGCGACCGAGGGCACCTCGAAGTCCTCGAGGGCGAAGACGTGGTTGCGTTCCGGATGGGTGCAGACCGCCGTGGGCTCCTTGCGGTTGCGCGGTGGTGGGCGCAGTGGCGCACCGCACTCCGGGCAGGGGGTGGCGATCGGTAGCGACCACACCGCGAAGGCGTCCTCCGGGTAGCCCGTGGAGCCGACGAAGGGCTTGCCGTAGCGCGACAGGCGCCGCTCGAGGAAGCTGTGCTCCGGGTCGGTGGGCGAGCGGAAGGGCACGACCTCGCCGTCATCGTCGCGGTACATCAGCCGCTGCTGGACGTTGCGGATGCCCTTGCACTTCGGATAGTCGACGCAGCCGTAGAAGGTCCCGAACCGGCCCGACCGCGCGAGCATCGGTTCGTCGCACTCCGGGCAGCGCACCCGCTCATCGGGCTCAGGTTCGGGCTCCGGTTCCCCGACGCTGCCGTCGGCCTCCAAGGGCAGCGTGCCGTCGCAGTCGGGCCACCGGCTGCAGGAGGCGAACCACTGCTTGGACTTGCCGGAGAACACCCGCTCCATCGGCGCCGAGCACTCAGGGCAGTCGGCGGGATGGTAGAGCGGCAGGCGGGGCCGCTCCGGTTTGCGCTCGCGTACCCACTCGTCGACCTCTTCGAGGAAGCGCCGCACCGTGGCGCTCCAGTCCTGCTCGCCGGCCGCGATCTCGTCGAGGGTGTCCTCCATGCGGGAGGTGAACCCCACGTCCACGATCTCGTGGAAGTGGGCGGAGAGGAAGGAGACCACCACCTCACCCAGCGGGGTGGGGAAGAACCGTCGCGACTCCTTGCGCACGTACTCCCGGGTCTCCAGGGTGGAGATGATCGAGGCGTAGGTCGAGGGTCGGCCGATGCCCTCCTCCTCGAGTGCCTCCACCAGGGTGCGTTCGGAGAACCGCGGCGGTGGCGAGGTCTCGTGCTGCTCGGGCTCGAGGTTGGCGAGGAACAGCGCATCGCCCTCATCGAGCTGCGGCAGGCTGTCGGCGACCTCGTCACCGGCCTCGTCCTCGTCACGCACCGCCCGGTACGCGCGGAGGAACCCGTCGAAGCGCTCCACCTGGCCCGTGACCCGGAAGGTCAGCGCCTCGTCACCGGTGCCGCCGACCACATCCGCTGACACCCGGTCGAAGACCGCGGGGGCCATCTGGGTGGCGACGGTGCGCTTCCAGATCAGCTCGTAGAGCTTGGCCTGCTCCGGCTTGAGGTAGCGACGGACCTTGTCCGGGGTGCGCGCGATCGCGGTGGGGCGCACCGCCTCGTGGGCCTCCTGGGCGCCCTTGGCCTTGGACGCGAACCGTCGGCTCTTGGCGATCGTGTACCGCTCGCCGTAGGCGCTGCGGACGTGGCCGTGGATCTCACCCAGCACCTGGTCGGAGAGGTTGAGGGAGTCGGTCCGCATGTAGGTGATGAGCCCGACCTGCTCACCACCGAGGTTGATGCCCTCGTACAGCTGCTGCGCGACGGCCATGGTCTGACGGGCGCTGAAGCCGTACTTGGAGGCCTCACCCTGCAGGGTCGAGGTCTTGAAGGGGGGCTTGGGCTGGCGCTTGGCCTCTGTGCGACGGACCTCGGCCACCCGATAGTCGAGGCCGCGGGCGCGCTCGGCGATGGCGGTGGCCTCGGCTTCGGTGCGGATCACCGTCAGCTGGGCCCGCTTGGCGTCGCTCTTGTCCTCGAGGTCCTTGGGCGAGACCACACGCAGGTCCCCGACGGCGTGCAGCTTCGCGTCGATCTCCGGCGTCCCGTCAGCAGCACGGGCGAAGGCTGCGGGGAAGCTCCAGTACTCCTCCGGCACGAAGGCACGGATCTGGTCCTCACGGTCGACGATCAGCCTGAGCGCGACCGACTGCACCCGACCGGCGGAGATCCCCGATGCCACCGTGCGCCACAGCACGGGTGAGATCCGGTAGCCGACGATGCGGTCCACGGCGCGGCGCGCCTGCTGGGCGTCGACCAGGGCGGTGTTGAGCCGGCGGGGATCCTCGAAGGCGGCCGTGATGGCGGACTCGGTGATCTCATCGAAGGTCACCCGGTTGGTCTGATCGAGATCGAGGTCCAGCACCTCGGCGACGTGCCAGGCGATCGCCTCGCCCTCACGGTCGAGGTCGGGCGCCAGCCAGACGGTCGTCGCGTCCTTGGCCGCCTTGCGCAGGGCGGCGACGTGCTTCTTCGCGTTCTCAGGGACCTCGTAGACCAGCTCCGCTGCACCGTCGTCGGTGAACTCGATGGCGAAGTCCGAGCGCGGGAGGTCGCGGATGTGCCCGTAGGAGGCCAGGACCTTGTAGCGCGACCCGAGGTAGCGCTCGATGGTCTTGGCCTTGGCCGGGGACTCGACGATGACCAGGTTGTCTGCCACGAGCGGGGGGCCCTTCCTCGAGGGGAACGCACGGCCGGTGCGGGTGCCGCCAGGCAGGGCGGAAGGTGAGCCGCGGACGCCGGGCTGTCAACCGCGACGTGGGGCCCAGGGTGCCGCGACGATGGCCCGACCCGTGACGGGGTCCCCCTTCGGGGACCCCGCAGCAGCGCCGCGTAGAGCGCTGAGCGCACGCGCTGATCGCGTCGCCGCGATCGGCCGGTGCTGCGGACCAGCACGTGGTCGGCACCGGCAGGGCGCTAGGCTCCAGCGCTCGAGAGGCGAACCGTGGCGGCCCACGGTCTCGTGTCCACGCATGCGTCGGGGGCAGATCACGCCGATGGGGTCGGTACCGGCCCTCTGCCCCCAGCCCGCCACCCCGTCCGACCCTGTCCACAGGGCTGGGCGAGGGGTAGGAACCGCGGTGGACCTCGGACCGCACCAAGCATGCCCCGATCACGAGCGGCCCGACACAACCGGGACCAACCGAAAGGCAGCTCCCCGTGGAACTCATCCCCTACCTCGCGATCGCAGCGTCCATCGCAGCGCTGGCGCTCGCGGCGTACTACGCCAAGTTCGTGAACGCCGCCGATCCGGGTAACGATCTCATGCAGGAGATCGGCGCCGCGATCCGTGACGGCGCGATGGCCTTCCTGCGTCGGGAGTACCGCGCCATCGCGGTGTTCGT
>LKMJ01000036.1_pt1 | contig 69798 bp, 83 predicted proteins | sample 643391 | NCBI WGS metagenome assembly LKMJ01 (sample SAMN04112250, study PRJNA286221) | soda lake metagenome | biome: soda lake; feature: Kulunda Steppe; material: water; isolation source: sample PL-Br10 brine of Picturesque Lake | place: Russia: Kulunda steppe | collected 2010-07 | reverse complement strand
GTTAGAGAGTTAAATGAGTTGTATGAGGAGTGTTTTCATCCTAAGATTATTACTACTGGTTATGAGGGTTTGAAGAAGGCTGGTCTTGTTTAGTTGGTTGGTAGGGTATGAATCCTCTTACGAATGTTCCTATGTTTTTTCTTGATATGAATAGTATTCTGTCTATGTCGAATTCGTATTTTTGTTGTTGTCCTTGGAATTCTGCTTCTACGTTTATTTTGGTGTCTCCTATTACTATTCTTTCGTAGTTTAGTTTGTAGGTTGCTGGTGGTTGTTCGTCTAGTTTTTTTATTATGTCGTATTTTACTAGTTTGGATAGTTTGCTTCTCATTTTTGAGTCTAGGCTTTTGATGTCGTTGTTTTCTGTGTTGTAGACTTTTCTTGCTAGTTCGGTGGTGGTGTATTCGTTTCTGTTTTCTGTTTGGTGCATTTCCTTGATTATTTCGTAGTCTATTGGGTCTAGGTTTAGTTGGTCTACCATTGTATTCTTCCGGGGTCGTATTGTTCTAGTGTTGTTGGTTTTGGTCTGTCTTGACCTCCTGTTTCGTCTAGTATTGGAAGGTTCATTTCTTCTTTTAGTGATTGAGCTATTTCTGGTTGGAATGGCCATCTTTCTTTTTCGTTTTGGTGGACTACGTGTACTATTTCTTTGGCTCTGTTTCCTTTTAGTCCTGATTGTGCTGCGTTGGTTCTCCATCTTATGGCTAGGAATTGTGGGGGGTATGGTTGTTTTTTCTGTTCTTCTTTTTGTATTATGTTTTTTATTTTGTCTATCATGGTTGTTCACGTTGTTGCGGTTTTTATAGGTTTTGTAGGTCTTGTTCTGCTTCTTGTAGGGTTTCGTCTACTGTTTCCATGTTTTCTCCTATTTCTTCCATTTTTTGGGTTATTGCGTCTTCTTCTGTTCCTGTGTCTGATAGGGTTAGTAGGTCTTCGTCTCCGTTTTCTGCTGATTTACTGGCTCCGTAGTATTTCATGGTGGAGTTGAATTGTTGTGTTAGTAGTGCTAGGTATGCTGTTTCGTTGTCTAGTTTTTCGTAGTTGTTTTCTTTGAATCTTGTGTTTGCTGTGTTTAGACTGGTTTTTATGCTGTTTATGAGGCTTATCATGTTTGTTTTGAGTATTTGTATGTTGTGTGGGCCTATGGCTTTTGCTGATCTTTTGTTTTGTGTGTTTTCTAGTAGTTCTTCTATTTTTTTGTATCGGTAGAATTTGATGTTGATTTCTATGGTTTTGTAGAGGATTTTGGTGACGTTTTCTGTTTCTTCGCTGTCGGTGGCTTTGTTTTGTGAGTGGTATATGTTTCGTAGGAATTCTTGTACTAGGTTGTCTAGTTCTGGTTTTTGGTGTATTAGTTGTTGTATTGCTTCTTGTTTGTTGTTTTGGGTTACTTTGGTGCGTTTTAGTTTGCTTTCTAGGAGTTGTGCTTCTGTGAAGAAGGAGGATTGGGGGAATGGTATTGGTGTTTCTTGTTTGATTTCCATCCATCCTTTTTTCGGCATTTTTATCCTACCTCTATGGTTTCTTCGTCTTCATCGTTGGTTTCTATTTGCTGGGGTTGTTGTGGTGTTTCTGATGGTACTTGGTCTGCTATGTCTACTGCTAGGTTGGCTATTCTTCTGATTTTGTCTTCTTGTATTTCTAGTTCGTCTTTGTCTATCCGGTCTAGTAGTTGTTTTTCTATTTGTTCTTGTCTTTGGATCATGTCTTTTGCCATGTTTTCTCCTAGGTTTCTTTGTGTTGCCATTCTTGTCATTTGTCTTTGCATTGAGTCGAACTGTCCTGTGACTTTTTTCATTTCTTCTATTTTTCTGTCTATTTCTTCTCTTGTGTTGTCGTTCATTACGCTTTCTACTTCTACTTGTCTTTCGAGGTTGTCTATTTTGTCGGATAGTTTGACGAGTGCTTTTTCTTTTGCGGATTCTCTTTGTAGTGCTTGGCTTAGTTGGCTTTTGAGTTGTCCTACTTGTTTGAGGTAGTCTTCTTGGTAGCTTTCTGTGAAGGTCATGTCTCCGTTTGGTGCTTTGATTAGTGCTGGTACTTTTTGGTTTTCTGGTGTTTCTACTGGTTGTCCTTTTTCGTTTGAGTTTAGGCTTATGAACCCGTTTTTTACTTCGTTTCTTAGCCCTCCGGGGTTTCTGAATATGTCGGTGGTTTGTCTTCCGCTCATTACTACGTTTCCGTTTGTGTCGGCTATGGCTATTTGACCTGTTTGTGTGAACCAGAAGTCTCCTAGTTTGCCGAATTCTTCTTGCATGTCTCTGCTTAGTAGTTTTACTTTGTTTTCTTTTGCTATTTGTAGTAGTTTGTCTAGGCTTGTGGCGTTTTCGTATAGTTTTTTACGTAGTTCTTCTCTTTGTTGGTTGAGGTGTTGTGTTATGTTTTTGTCTCTTTCTTGTTCTATGCTTTGTTTTAGCTGTTTTAGTTCTTTTTCTTGTTGTTTTTGTTTTCCTCTGGCGTATCCTCTGTCTTCTTCTAGTTCTTCGTCTATGTTGTTTATTTGTTCTTTTCGGATTTCTTTTTGTGTTTTGCTTTTGAATTTGGTTGTGAAGTTGTGCCATATTTGGCTGATTTTTTGTATGATGTTCATTTTTTTACTCACCGCTTGGGTCTAGGTTTGTTGTTGGTGCTGCGTCCATTTGGTTGGATTTTGAGTTTTCCAGTTCTATGTTACCTGTTATTAGGAGTATTATGCCTATTAGTGCTATTAGTGCTATTGCTATTCCTAGTATCATGGTGTAGTTGGTTCCTTCTACTTGGAATTGGGAGTTGTAGTTTTCGTAGTGGTCTGTTCCTGCGAATTGTACTTGGTATTCTCCTGCGTCAAATGTGAATGGGTATTCTCCGTCTTGCATTTCTACTGTTTGTCCTGCTATTTCTATTTCTTCGTTGAAGTCTTCGATGTGTTCTCCGTCTTCATTTTGTGCTTGGATTGTGTATTCTTCTCCGGCTTGTAGTTCTATGTCGGGTATGTTTTGTCCGTCTTCATTTAGGAATGTTAGGCTGATTTCTTCTTCTAGGCATCCTTCTGTTTCAATGGTTCCTTGTTGGTCTGGGCATTGGTCTTGGTAGTTGATTGTTTGCCAGTCGCTTTCTAGGTAGCCGGATTTAACTAGTCTTATTTCGTGTTCTCCTGTTGTTTCTGGCTGATAATTTAGTTCTCCGTTATCTGCTGTTATTTCGTTTGTTTCTCCTTCTGGTGTTTCTATTTGTAGTATTGTGTCTTCAACTTCTTCTCCTTCTCGTGTCATTGCTTCTCCTGTGATATTTCCGTAGAGGTTGTTGTCTTCGTCTAGAAGTGTTTCGTTAAGTTGTAGGTCTAGTTGCATTGCTTCCTCTTCTTCTAGCCAGTCTTCGTAGGTTGTGCTTAGTTCGATGATTCTTTCGTTAGGGTCACAGTCTTCCCATTCGTCATCGTCTCCTAGGTATAGGAATTCAAAGAGTAGTTCGTCTATGTCTTCGTCTGATTCTATTTGGTCGTCTAGTGTTACTTGTTGTCTTCCGTTGCTATCTGTTACAAAGCTGTCTACTACGCTACCTCCGTCTCTTTGGTATATGTTTACTTCTACGTCTGGTACTCTGTCTTCGGTTTCTTCGTCAATTGTGTAGAATATGTTGGTTTCTCCCCAGTTGATTGAGGATGCTCCTCCTCCTAGTTCTAGGTCTAGTGTGCATTGTTCTCTTGTTTGTTCTATTTCACTGGTGTTGAAGTTTAGGTCTTCGTCTTCGCTTTGTACGTCTAGTCTTACGTATTCTTCAGGTATTGTATCCTCTACTTTTAGTTGTGCGTTGTTTACTGTTTTGTGTTCGTCTCGTGTTATTTGGATTTCTTCATCTTCTTCGTTTTCTAGGTAGAGGTTGTTCTGGATTTCTGTTATTTCGTATTCTTCATCGCCTATAGTAATTTTTTGGTTGAAATGTATCCAGTCGTTGAATATTTGGTATACAGGTTCTATTGTTGTTAGTTCTAGTTCTCTTTGGTGTTCTATTTCTTCGGTTTCGTTACCGTCTTGTCTTTCTTCTATGAATGTTAGGGATACAGTTTCTGTTGTGTTGGATTGGTCTGCACTGTGTATGTTTAGCTGGCTTGTTCCTGAAGTTCGTAGTAGATTGGTGCTATAGGTTATTGTGTGGTCGGTTGAGTCGTCTTGTATGAATACTTCTTCTGTGTCTCCGTCAAAGGTTATCTCGAATTCAAGTGTTTCCGATTCATCAGGAGGCATTTCTATAGGGTCTAGTTCTTGTTGTTCGGGGTTTATGTCGATTGCGGTTGTTAGTGTTGTAGCGAGTAGAATTGTTGTTAAAAGTGCGATTATTTTGAGTTTCATTTATTGTTTTTACCTTTGTATGCCGGGAGGTATAGAGGTTTGTTTGGGGTTTGAGCACCTCGGTTTTTACTCTCCCTCTTCGTGATTTTAGCGAATTATATTAAATGTGTGTTCCTATTTTTTTATATAACTTACCTACTGTACAGGAATCCTACCATAAATATATTAAAGAATAATTGTATAAGTATGTTTTATGTGGCTAAGACTATTAGCGATACTACTTGTTTTAATACTAGGGTATATTGGCTTTGTCCTATTCCGGCTTTATCGAGCCGATCCATCCGAGAATGTGACAGTAGGAGGAGCGGCAAGACAAGGATTCCTAGCCTGTAAGAAAATGGTTAAGAAGGTGTCTGTAAGGAACTGTGACTAAACCAACTTTCCCACTAAGTTTTGAGCAGTTAGAAATATTTATTGCTTTTTTCTCTTTAATACTAGCAATTGTAATGCCTTTTTATAGTCAGACTCCTTTTGTCTTTGCATTATCATCAATAATAATCATCTTTTTCGGAATTCAGATACTCGGATCAATAACTATATACTTGTATGAAAATGTTTCCACAGCCTTTTATCCTATACTTATCTGTTATGTTTGTGCGGCTATTGCAGGTACTTGGATTTTTACAGGTGTTTTCCTCGGATTGTTAACTACGGAGATGATTTTATTTTTAGCCGGACAGTCAATTCTTGCTATTTCACAGTTAATACCTGATGTTTTGGATTTAGAAAAACCTGATATAAGAGTTTTTGTTGTGTTTGCATTCACAGCGATACTTGCAAGTATTGAGATTTTGATCGCTGAATGGTACACGGGTAAAAGCATTCTTTATCTTGGAAGTGTTTCTTTATTAGGTATCACGACTTTGTATTTTGCCCGTTCTGTTGATGATTGGGCTAAGGGTTTAGATGAACAAGGAAGATATAGGTACAAGGATGTCGAGGAGAACCTGATATTGTTCACGTTGACTATTCTTTTCTTGTATTTGCTTGGTTAGTGGTTTGGTAATAACATGTCTAGTTGAACCTCTCTAAACCGCCTTATTGCCGGAGTAAGGCGGTCTAAATTGACACATTTAATTGTGCAAAGTTATAACTTTCTGATTTACCACTTCTGATTTACTATAAGGAATTGTTGTGTTGTTCTTGCGGTAGAGTGTTTGTGAATGCGGTTGGTGTGAAAATAGGGGAGAAAAGGGTTGTATTACAACATGTTACGATTTTATTTTCGCTTTTTTCCTTTTGTAAACCTTATTTTCTTCACTGTTTAGCTTTCCGTTGTACTTGTTGATTTCGTTGAGAGAGAGTTTGCTTAGTTTGTATACTACACGGTATTGTGTGTATTCTTCTCCGCTTTCTTTTTGGTTAACTAAACTGTTTTGTTTCAGTACCTGTATCATTCTTCTTGCAGGAGTTCTCTCAAATTGGGCGTGGTAGACTTCTCTGAATTCTCCGAGTGAGAACCATTCTTCTCCGAATTCTTCGTAGATTAGTTGTACGACATCTTCTCTGGTTTTCTCTACTTTCAGTTCTCTTGGCTGTCTTAGTTGTAGTTCTTGGTCTGAATGAAGAATTTTGTGAACTTTCTTTGTTTGTTGGTCGTGATCGGTTTGTTCCAGTACTTGTTTTATGATGTTGCGTGTTTCTTCTGGTTTAAGTTTTCTGTCAGGTATTAGAAGGTCTTTTTCTACTTTATTTTGTTTCTGATGCTGGTTTGTCATTTTCATGATTTCTGTTGCTATTAGTCTTGCTGCGTTAGGCGGGAAATGGTCTAGGGTTTTGACTTGTTTTCCTACTCCTCTTTGTATGTAGAATTTTTGTTTGTTGAACAGGAATTTTACCCATGCTCCGTCTTTGGTTACGAATTTTTTCTTCATAGTTTTTTTATCTCCAGAATAGTATTCGGTCTATAAGGTTTTGATTGTTTGTTATGTGTTTGGGTTCTGTTTCGTCAGGGTCTGATTGCATTTGTTGTCTTGTTTCTGCGTCTGTGTTTGCAAAGTATAGAAGATGTGGTATATCTAGTAGGGAAAAGTCGTCTTCACATCTTTCGATGTTGTGTGTTCTACAGTATAGGTGTAGTCGGTCTGTTATTGAACTGTCTGCTCTATCTACTTCAACACTTACATCAGTGCTTACACCCGGTTGTTCTTGACCTACCGATAGTCCGGTAGTGGTAATTGTGGAAATTATCATTAAGATTATGAGTGTCTTGGTAAGTGTGGTTCGCATCTTTTATTATCGCCTCACGATTAATTATTTAAGTTGGGGACACTTAAATGTATTTTATATGACAGATATGATAGAGCATAAAGGTGCAGGACTTATTTCTGCACTGGCCTTATCTCTAGCAGTAGGTCTTGGAGCAGGTGTTGGAGCTTTTGAGCTTCCTGAAGTAGCAGCCGACCAAGCCGAAGAAGCTGTGCCTCAAGACGAATTTGATGTTGAAGGTGCAGTAACTGTTACCAAGAACGGAGAAGTAGTAGCTGAAGAAACCAACGTCATGCTTGATGGAGAAGATATTATCCAGCAAGAGTTAACTGGAGCTGACGGAGACACGTTCAACACCATCGCATTAGGAGACGGAGAAGATGTTTTGTCTGATCATTCTGACCTAACTGAATCAGGAACAAGATACGGATATGATTCTGGAGAAGATGAATCAGGAGTACAAGATTCAGAGAGTTTAGAAGTAGTTGATGGTTTAGAACCTGTTGAGACTGAGGAAGAAGATCTTGGCGATGGTAACTGGGAGCTTGAAGTAACATTCACAGCAGATGAAACTGCCGATGTTTCCACTACAGCAGTTGAAATTGACGGAGACACTGAATTCGGCGACAATTCAGACAGTAACACTTTCGCTGCTACCGAGCTTGGAAGAGATATTCCGCTAGAGGCTGACGACCAGTTAACAGTTACTTGGGAAATTGATGCACAGAACCCAGAATAGATAAGTTAGATTAGGCCAGTAAAAAATCGTAAAAAACAAACTATTTTCTTTTATTTTTATTATTCTATAGTCGAGGGATCAAAATTAAATTAAATGGTGTTACAAAACAATTATGTATGAGGCAAATGTTTTCTTCAAAATCTGAAAAGGTCTTTGCACTGTTAGTTTTTGCTTTAGTGTTGTCAGGTTTTGCGGTTGCTGAAGATCCGTTCAGTGAGGTACAACAGGAGAGACAATTAAGTGAGCCTTCTATTGATTACCGTTATACGGACACGGTTAAGGAGGAGATAGTTGAGCATGAGAGTTTTACTGTTGGAGAAGATAGTATAGAAGGTATTAGGGAAGAAGAGGATGGTTTTGTTGTGGAGTATGAGGATAGAGGTAATGTTACAGCAAGCGAGCATTTTGTTGAAGATGATGAGGTGGTAAGTGTTGAAGAGTCGGGTTATATTTTCTCTAGTATTGATGAGCTTGTTGTTGAAAGTGTTAGAACGGAGCCTACTTATTATATTGATGTTGATGATGTGAGGGTTACTGGTTATGACCATGGATCTGTTTCTGCAGAGATAAGTGTTTCTCGCAATGAGTTGACTGAGAAGATTCTTGACGAGGACACTACTGTTAGTGGTGTTAGACAGGGTTATCGTTTTGAAGGAGAGGTTGATGAACAGGTTATTGGTGAGTGGAGAAGTAGTTTGAGCGGTAGACCTTTCCATTCTGTGCAGGGTGATGTAGAGTTTGACACAGGTTTGAGGCTTGATGAGCAGGAAGAACAGGTTTTAAATGCGGAGATGAGTCTTGAGGAGGGTGGTGCGGTAGCTAGGATAGGAAGTAGTTCTGTTGAGGTTGTGGTTGAGACTGAGGAAGAGTGGTTTGATGGTTTTGAGGATGGTGAGGAAGGAGACTGGTTTAGAAGACCTAGGGATACAGGAGACGATGATATTGATGGAGAGGAGTGTAGGTATGATGAGGATACTTACGACTGTGAATGGGGTGTTGTAAGTGAGGATGATGTTGATGATTCTCAGTATATTATAAGCGGGGATTACTCGATGCATTCTTATGTTGACAACAACGGGCAGTATATTCTAAGCCCGTCTATGACTCAAGAAACCGGGAATACGATGCAAGGTGTTGAGTTTGATATTATCTTGGATGCTCATGGAGGGGAAGATGACAGTGGAGACTTCACAGAATTCGGAGTTTTCATAGAGGATGATAATAATCCTGATTATGAGTATGAAGATGATCAAGTTATAGGAGAAGTTGAGTTTCAAACTCTTACAGATGATGGCGAGGAAAGAGAGATTCAATGGCAGTACGGAGATACTGAAGGCGGTGATAGCGGAGAAGCGGTTTTGAAGGATAATTGGGAGGTTGACGAGGTTTATAATATAGAGATGTATATTGACCGTGAGGAGGATAAAGCGGATGTTGTTATAAATGACGAAGTATTTAACGATCTTCCTATAAATCCTGAAGTGGAATCTGATATTGACCGTATAGGATTCAGAGAACGTGCTTGGGGAGGAGATGGAAGTGAAAGAAATGTTTATTGGGATGATGTTACTTTTTACAGTGAGCAAACGCCTATTGACTTGTTGTCTCCTGAGGAGGGTGCTGAGATGCCTACAGGGGGTATTCCTCATGAGTGGGAGGTAGAGTGCGGTGATTTTGGTTGTGAAGGTGCTGGTTTGTTTGTTGCTCCTGTTGATGTAACGGAGGATGAACAGGTTTCGGATACTAATGATGAGTGGGAGAGTAATGCGGAGAGTTTGACTAATGTTGTGGCTGAAGATGACGAGTTGGTTCTTGAGGAGACTTTTGAGACTTTTGAACAGACCGATTTGACTTATCCTGAAGCCAGTGATAATCCGGGAGGGGGACAGTCACCTAGGGAAGAGCTTTACCATGTTACCGTTGATATGATGGATGGTTTTGAAGGAGATTTAGAGCTTACAGGTCTTGACGGAGAGTTTAGAGAGGACGGAGAGGTAAGGATTTATGATGAGAGTGAAGAAATACTGTATAGTGAAGATAAGTCAGGGGGGCAAGAGTCTGTTACTTTGGAAGATGTTGAGCTTGAGGAAAATGATATTTACTATTTTGCACATACTAACGGTTGGTACTATGATGAGGATAACTGTGATAGGCTAGAGGGAGAAGACTTTGTCGATGTTATTGCTTCTTCAGGGGGAGACGGAACCTTGGGAGAGGAATCTTGTGATACTCAGACTGAAGATGGTTATTATGGTTTTTCAGAATATACTTTTTACTGGGAGGATGAAGTGTTTTTTGAGGAAGGAGAGCGTGTAGAGCATTTGAGTCTGGGTGGTGAGTATCAGGATTCTGAGATTCAGGTTGACGAGGATGTTCCTTCAGGTACTGGCACTGTTTTAGAAGTTGCTGTTACTGAGGACGACAGCACTGAACCGGATGATGAGGAGTACGAGGAGATTGAAAGCGGGGACAGTGTTCCTCAACTGGAGAGCGGTGACGATCTTGACGGTCTACACCTATGGGTTAGGAATACTTTAGAGTCTGATGAGGACACGGAGGAGACTCCTGCTCTTATCAGGTTAGAAAGCAGCGTTACTACTGTTGATGCTGTTGATGAAGAGTTCCAAAGCGTTAGAGAGATGGAAGATGTAGAGGACGGTGAGAATGAGTTTGAGTATGGTTACACTGATTTTGAGTTACCGGGAGACTTTATCTGGAATGTAAGAGTTGAGGATCAATACGGAGATTATTGGTGGTCTGAGGAAAACAGAAGCATTAATGTTGATAGAGGAAGAGGGGTGATGCATCTTGATAGCCCTGAGAATCTTGAAATGTTGGATAATGACCCTGTTACTTTCGAGTACCGTGTTGAAGCTGAAGAAGACGGTTCTGTAAGTTTAACTGTTGACGATGATACTTTAACGGTGGATGATGTTGAAGCAGGTGAGGATTATGAGTTCACGCACGATGAGACTTTGACTTTCGGGGAAGAGTACGAGTGGGAGCTTGTGTATGACGGTGAGGATGGAACGATTGAGTCTGTTACTAATACTTTTGAACTAGATACTATTGTAGAGAACCTTACTGTGCAGCCTGATCCTGTTCGGTGGGAGGACACTGCAGAGTTCGAGGTGTATGCAACGGAAGACCGGATAGATGATGCCACGATTACTTTAACCCGTGCAGACGGTGTGGTAGTGGTTGACGAAGATGAGTTAGAAGAGACTGGTGAAGAAGATATTTGGGAGTACAGTTACACGATGAGTCCTGAGGAAGAGTATGTAGGTACTTGGACTGCGGAAGTAGAAGCAGACAACATTGACGGGTCTGGAGATACGGAGACAATTGAGTTTGAAGTTGAGGAGAACCCTGACCCTGATCCTAACCTTGAGGAACCTGAAGACGGTGAGAGCAGGATTAACCCTGTTGAATTCCAGTTCAGCCCTATTTGTTTTTCCGAAGATGGTTGTGAAAACGCTACGTTAATGGTAGAAGACCTGACTTTTGACGAAGATGAAGAAAGTTATGAGTCTTTTGAGGAGTGGGAAGAAGCAAATATTCTTGACCGTGTTTCTGCTTCTAGAAACTTGCAAAGCGGTGAACTTGGTATAGGATATGTTGACCAGACGGACATTCAGAATACTCGTTTTGCGTTTTGGCGTTTAGATGAGGAAGACGGAGAGTTTGAAGATTATTCAGGTAATGATTTTGACGGTACTGATGAAGGGGTTGACAGAGGTTTACAAGGTGTTTTCGGAACTAATGCGGTTAATACGGAAGATGGTTATGTTGATGTTTCACCGCTTCCTCTGGATAGGGATTCCATGACAGTAGCGGCGTGGGTGCGTACTGACGATGTTGAAGGGGATGGTAACTTCGGTAGTGGTATTATGGCGTGGGATGAAGGAGAGACTTTCAGTAAGATGGAGTTAGCTATTTCTAATGAAGAAGATGTTGAGCCTTGTCAGACAGAAGGCGTAGCCCAGTTTTATTACGGGGACGGTGACGACTTTATAGGAGTGTGTGGTGAGGAGCCTATTACGGATGGAGAGTGGACTTTCCTTGTAGCAAGTTTTGAGCAAGGAGATGAGATGAATTTGTTTGTTGACGGTGAGCATGTTGATACTAATGATGCTCCTGAACTAGCTGACGATATTTCTAATGTAGCTTATATCGGGGAAAGTCCTCAGTCGGGTGCGAACCACTTAGGAGATATTTCTAATATGATATTGATTGATGACAGGGTGGATAATGAGGAGTCTGCTGCGGAGCTTATGCGTAAGACTAGTCCTGAGGATGAAATGTTTACTGGTGAGTGGCGTGACGAGGTAATGGAGGAGGCTGTTGCTAGCTGGGATGAAGCTGTTGTAGACGCTACTACTCACGGAGATTCGGATATGAGTCTTGTTTTTGAAGCATTGGATGAGGATGGAGAGGTGGTTGATACTTTTGTAACGGATGTTGAGGACGGGGAGAATAGTTACAGTATTGATGTTGATAATTCTGAAGGTTTAAGGTATGGTATTGATTTTGAGTCTGGTGAGGTTGAGGTTACGGGAGAGGTTGATAGTTACGAGTTAAGTTACAGCCCTGCTGAGACGGGTGAGAGTGACGAGGTTCATATAGATGATGTGGAGAATGATACTTTAGAGACTGTAGAGTACGACTTTGAGGAGAACGGTTTTGATATTCCTGATCAGTTTAACTGGAATGTTGAGGTTGAGCAGAGTGACGGTTTAACAGGTAAGGATGAGGATCGTCTGGTGGAGGTTGAGCCTGTGCCACCTCCTGAGGTTGAGCTTGTTGACCCTGTTGGTGATGAAGGTGTTTCGCCTGTTGAGTTCCAGTACTTCGCTGATTGTTATGAGGATAGGCGTGAATGTGTTGAGGCAGAGCTTTGGTACAAGTTGGATGATGGTAGTTGGGAGTTGAGAGATACTGAAACGGATTTAGAGGAAGGAGAGATTAACACATTTTTCGAGAGTTTTGAGGAAGAGGATTTCCCTGTTGATCTTACATGGAATGTGAATGTTATTGATGATGAGGGAGAGTCTAGTTTTGCTGATAGTAATGAGACTGTTACTTTGACTGAGCACAAGGAAACTCGTGTTAGAAGTGTTGAGACTTTTGATTCAGAGGATGAGTTGGAGTCAACTATTTATGAGGGGGAGACGGTTGAGTTAGAGGCAGAGGTTGTTACTGAGAACAGTGTTGAGGTTGCAGAGATCACTATTACTGATTCAGAGGGGGAGGTGGTTGTTGACAGTGATGATATGGAGTTGAAGGAGGAGGATGATACTTCTGAGACTTATAAGTACATGTTTGATACGGAGGGGGAAAGTTTCGGGCGTTATGATGTATTGGTTGAGGTGGAGGACGATGAAGGTAACAGTGATGATGAGGCTGGTTACTTTGATCTTAACAGCTTTTCCAAGTACTTTGGTTTTGAGTGGGAGGAGGGAAGTTTTGAAAGTGTTTCCGTTGTTGAGGATAGTTTAGAGTTAGAGTTTAGCGAGGATGATGATGTTGACAGGGTTGACAGTTTCACTGTAAGTGATTCTGGAAACTTTAATGATGTTTACGCTCCTGAAGGAAGCGATTGGCTGTATTATGGTACGGATAGAGGCGTTGTTATTGTTGAGGAAGAGGAGAACGGTTTTGCTGAGGAGACATTGATCGGTTCGATTGATGATGGGGATACTTGGGATGTTATTTATGATGAGGACAGGGATTTGCTTTTTGCTGGTACAACTACAGGAGATATAGTTGTGTTTGAGAATATCCATGAGGGAGAGTTTGGTGCTGTTGATACTTATGAAGTCCATGATGACAATATTTTTGCTTTTGATATGAATGAGCAGAACCAACTGTTTACTTCTTCTTTCGATGATACAGGTAAGAAGTTAGAGTTTGACGAGGAGGATGAGGAGTTTGAAGAGATTTGGGAGTTTGATGTTGCTGATTATGTAGGTGCTGGTGGAGGAGACGATGTAAATGTTCATGATGTTCACTTAGGTTCGGATGAGGAGTTTGTTTACTTTACTACTAACTGGTTAGATGCAGGGGTTATTAAGGTTGATGATCAGGGAAGTGATTTTGAACCTGTATGGGATTACGGAGGCTATGGTGAAACCGTTTACGCTATTGAAGAATCTTGGTTTGAGGAGGACAGGTATTATATTGTAGGTTCTCGTAATTATTACGAAAAGATTAAAGAGAATGAGGATGGGGAGCCTGAACTAGTTTACCAAAGCGACAGCGTTGATATAGATGATGATGCTTTAACAGATGTTGAGTTAACTGAGAGGGAAAGGGGTGTTGTGTTTTCAGATATTGAGGGAGGGTTGTACAAGTTTGTAGAGGATGAGAGCGGTGAGGATGCTGACAGTGTTTGGGAGTATGATGAACACGCTGACAATATTTTTGGTTTTAAATGGAGGGATATGCGTGTGTTCACTGCTTCTTGGGATGACACTTCTCACATGGTGGATGATATTGTGGAAGGTTATGTGAGTGAAGGGGTTTATACTTCTGAGGTTTACGAGGTTTTAGAGAAGTTGGAAGAGGATGAGGTAGAGTGGTTAGAGGTAGTGGCTGATGTAGAGTTAAATGATCAGGATGCGGAGTTAGTTGTTTCTAACAGCGAGTACATGTCAGAGACAGAAGGTTTTGAGTTACAGGATGGTAGGAATGTGTATGATTTGAATTTGGATAATAGTAGTGAGGCATTGTTTGAGCTAGGTCTTGAGACGGGTGATGTAGATGTAAGTCCTGTCGTTAACAGTCTTGAATTAAGACATACAGGAACTGTTGAGGAGGAAGAGTTTGAAAGTTACGAGGAGGATATAGAGCAGGATATTAAAGGAGGTACGGAGTTTGAGGATGAGAAGAGCTTGTTCGCCTCGTTGCTAGATACAGCTTCGTTGTCTAGTTTAGCTAGTAGTACTGTAGAAATTATTGACGAGGTTATTGTTGAGCCTATAGTTGATTTAGATACTGAGGCTGTTGAAACAAGTATTTATGAGAAGACTGTAGGAGCTAACCCTGTTGCAACTAGTTTTGCGGATTCGACAGTTGTTGTTCAGGAGCGGTTGGATCAGGCTTTAGAGGCTGAAGGCACTGCGGAAACTGTTTTTGAATTAAGTAGGGCGGCTTTTGTAAGTCCTTTTGTGGAGACGGAGACTGAGGCTGTTGAGGCTAGTGTTTTTGATGAAATGGTTTCTGTGAATCCTGTTGTTCAGTCTGTTTCTGAAGCAGGGTTTGTGAGCGAGGAACGGTTTGAGCAAGTGTTTGAATCGGATACGGATGTAGAGGAGAATGTGTTGTTAGAGGCTAGTATGCAGCAACCGTTTGATTTAACTACTGATTTTGTTTCAAGTTTAGAGTTGTTTGAATTATTGTTCCAACGGGTTGAAGGAGATACTGAGTTTGATGAATGGGTTGACAGGGTGACGATTGTAGAGCCTGAGAACGAGACAACTGGTTTTAATCCTGTAGAGCATGTGTTTATTCCTGACTGTCCTACTGATAATGACTGTGTTGAAGCAGATTTAATGGTTTTAAATGAGAGTGCTGACGGAGGGGGTGAAGATACAGAAACATATACTGAAACTTTTGAGTACACGGGAGATGTGCAGGATTTCGAGGTTCCTGAAGGTGTTGACGAGATAACTGTGGAGGTTTATGGTGCTGAAGGAGGTATGGGTAGAACTGATGGAGACTGGGAGTCAGGAGAGCCGGGTCTAGGAGGATACCATGAGGCTGATTTTGATGTTAGTGAAGGTGAGGAGTTTGATGTGTATGTTGGTGGTCGTGGAGAGGACGGTGATGATTCAGATGAAGTAGCTGAAGGAGGTTTCCACGGGGGAGGAGACTCGGATGACAACGGTGATGGTGGTGCAGGTGGAGGTAAGTCAGAGGTTAGACCTGCAGGGGAAAGTCTTGAAGATGCTTTGATTGTTGGTGCTGGGGGTGCTGGAGCTTCAACAGTAGATACTGGTTTCGGTGACACGGATTTAGGAGATTCTGGAGATGGAGGGATAGAACAAGGAGAAGACGGAGAGGATGCGGATACTGGTGGTGCTTTCGGTGATGGTGGAGAAGGAGGAACGCAAACTGAAGGAGGTAGCGGTGGAGAGGGTGATGACGAAGATGGTAACGATGGTAGTTTTGGAGAAGGTGCAGACGGTGTTAGTCCGGGAGGTGCTTCAGGTTCTGGTGGTGCTGGTGCTGGTTGGTACGGTGGAGGTTCTGCTGGTGGAGGACAAGCTGGAGGGGCTACTCCAGAGGCTGCTGTTGGAGGTTCTGCTGGTGGTTCAAACTTTGTAGATGATGGCAGGTTGTTAGAGGAAGGAGAGTCTCAGGAAGGTGTTGAGACTGATGATGGTCATGGTAAGGTTGTTATTGAGTATGAGCAGGAGGAAGGTGGAGATGGGGAAGAGTGGATGGATGTTAAGAGTACTACTGATGTGGAGAATCAGACTGAAAATGTTATTGAGTATGATTATCAGGAGATTTATGATCTTCCTGAAGAGGATGTTGTTTGGAATATCCGTGTGGAGTTTGAGGATGGAAGTACTGAATGGGCTTTAGATAGGGTTATGGATGTAGATGGGGCACAGCTATATGAGGAGTTTGTTGAGCAGGATGTTGATATTGATGATGAAGGTTTGAGAGCTTTAACTGTTTTAGAGGATGTGCTTCAGGATGTGGATACCGATAGTGTTTCTGATGATGTTTGGAACGCCTTGTCCCAAGAGGTTGAGTCGTTATTCGTGTTGTCAGAGGTTGAGGATACTGCGGTATTAGCTGATAGGGAAGAGTTAGGAGCGGTGGTATCTTCTGAAAGTGATGGAGAGTTGAGTGTTGAAGAATCTTTAGATAGGGCAGTGTTAATGGATGTTGAGAGAGATAGTTTGTTAGGTTTCACAAGTCCTGTAGATCAGTTAGTGTTTACAGAGTTTGAAGTTGATGAGACCACGGTTAGTCGTGAGGAAGTGTTGGTAGAGCTTGATCCTGAAGTGGATGTTGATGCTGCTAGAATGTTATTAGTGGAAGTTGATCAAGCTGAGACCTTAGTTGTTGACAGTGAAACTGCAGAAGTTTTTGAACCACGTTTTGAAAGCATAGAGTTTGTTGAATTCCAGACAGAAACCCGTTCACAGCTAGATGTTGAAACTGTTTTTGAACAGGTTATAGGTATTGAATTACAGTCGGATAATGTTTTAACAGGAGAGGAGGAAAGATTACAGGAGTTTGCGGTTGTTACAGATCAGGATGAAATATCTGAAGTACTGGATGTTGCAGAAGAGGATGTAGTGAAGGTTACTGAGCAGTCAGAAGAGATGAACGTAATAAGTGAGGAGTTGAAGGAATTAAATGTGGATAGTGAGGCAGCAACGACAGGATTGTTCGATTTTGTTGGTTTGCAGACAGGATTTGTTGAAGGTGTTGTGGAGGACGGTTTTGGGTCAGAAAGTGCTGTTGAACAATTAGTGAGAGGAGAAGTAACTACAGAGTCCGAATCTGCTTTTAATAGAGTGTTTACGGAGACATTAGAAGCGGTTACTAATGTGGATGCATCTGATGCAACTACTCAGTTTGTGAGTCAGGTGATAGAGGTTGCAGGGTTTGATGAGTCAAGGTTTGAGGGTGAAAGGGAGTTCATGGAGGCAGTAGTTATTAATACTGAAGTGGAAGAGGCTTATGAAGTAGATGTTGAACTATTAGAGCAATATGTTTTACAGACAGATATGGAAGAGTTAACAGATTTAGAGTCAGAATTACTACAGGAGATAAGTGTTGTGGATGAAGCGGTTGAAGATATAGAGTTAGATAGGGCAGTAGTTCAAACTAGCACGGTAGATGCATTGCAGGAAGATGGTTTGGTTGGGAGGACTGATGTAAGACAGGAAGCATTTGTAACAGATACTATAATAACGGAAGCGGCACTGGTACGAGAGGCTGATCAAGAAGTAGGGTTAGATACTGTGACATCTACACGGACACAGTTGTTAGATCAGCAAACGCTTGAAGTACTGTTAGAGGAAGAACAGTTTGAAGAAGCGGTTATGAGTGATGAAAACGCACAGGAAATAATCATAGATCAGGAAGCGGTTGAAAAATTAGAATTAAGTGAGGAACAGGTGCAACAGGTTGAAACAGGGCTAGAAACATTATCACATATATCGGGCATTAGTGTATTAGATCAAGAGGTTGTTCTTGATGAAAGGTCTGACACGGTTTGGGATGGACAGCAAAGGTTTGACCAAGAGATGGTAGTAGTTTCAGAGGAGGAAGTAGTTACACAGATAATGAGACAGGTGTTAGAAGATCCTGAGGTAGTGTCGGATATAGAAACATTAACAGTGTTAGAGGAACAAGGGGATGTAACGGTTATAGCAGATGATATATCAGACGAGGAAGTGGTTTACACCGGAGAAGCCCAGCAAACAGTAAGTGTTGAAGATGAGACGGAAACATTGTTAGAAATATTTAGAGACTTGATAAAAGAGTTTGTTGTAGAAGTTTCTTCTATAGCGTTAACTGACGAACAAATTACTATAACTCAGGATGTGGTAGCGGAAGGAATAAGTGATTCAAGAATAGTATTGTTTGACGAAGTTTCTGAAACTGTTGTTCCAACTGTTGAAAGTTTAGACCAATCCGTGTTTGGTGAAAGAACTGTAGAAGTTGTTACTTCTGAAACAGTGACAGATGAAGAAGCAGGTCTAGGTAGAGAACTGGTTCAAGAAAGCAAGGTGTTAGGAATGACAGATACTAGTATTGTAGTGTTGGATAGTGTATTAGTTGAATCAATGATAGCAAGTGAGAGTGATTCTGCGTTAATGATTGAGAGTGAACAGGATGAAGCTGTTATTGTGCAGGAAGATGGTTTAGAAGAAGCTGGTTTAGAAGAATTGGTATTGGAAGAACCAAGTTTAACTGTTTCAGGAGTGGATAGAAAAGAGTTTGCTGACGCTGTTGCGGAAACTATCTTAGCGGATACGGTAGTGTTCGATAGGTTTGACAGAATGATGGAGGTTGATGAAAGACTTGTTGTTGTAAGTGATGAGGATAATGTTGCTGAGGTAAGGGATGAACTGGATGAAAATGTATTTGTGGATGGTGTTGTTGCTGAAGAAGCAAGTTTGAATGAAGTTGCGGATGAAAGTGTAACTGTTGATAAGTCTGCTGACACCAGTTTTGATGTTGCTAGAACAGTGGTGCAGGATGTTGAAGCAATGATGGATACTAGTAGATTTGCTTCTGTGGACGTGGTAGCGTTACAGGAAACTATTATAGAGGCATTAGGTTCTTTACCTGTTGAAGAAGCAGAGGTTTTACAAGAAGTGAATGTTGTTTCTGATGCAGCGAAAATATTTACGTTTGATGAACAGATAGATGAAGATGTTGTATCGGAGGCATTACAGTTTGAAAGAGTAGAAGGTGTGGAGGAGGCGTTAGAAGAAGTTGAGATAGGTGCTGAAGGTTTTGAACAGTTAAGGTCGGAGATAGAAAATATTCAAACTGTTGAGTTAATAGAAGTTACTGAAGACAATTTTGTTTTGGTGCAGACTGCAGATATTGCACCTATTATTGAAACAGACCAGATTGAAAATATGATTGTAGATGTGGACGGGCAGCAATTGGTTGTAGCGGAAGAAGAGATTATAGAGGGTTATGGTGTTTCGGAAGAAGCTACGAGCAGTATAGTAACGGGAGTAGAAGAAAAATCGTTATTTGATTCTATAACAAATATTAGGAAGTTGTTTACAGGTGTTGCTGAAGCTGATGAACAATTAGGTGTGGATGAAGAAAGAGTGGAAACATTAGAACTGGTTAGTTTAGAGGAAGTAGATCCAACTTATAGGGATGAGGTGGTAGAGGACTTAGAAGTATTAGAGTTAACGGAAGACCAGATTAGTTCAGAATCAGATGTAGATGTTGTTTCGTTATCGGAGGAGTTTGTTGATAGGGATATAGTTGTTGAAGAAGATGAAATACAGATTGTTGATACGGATACGGAATCGGATACAGAACCGTGGTATAGCAGCGTAGCAGCTACGTTTGTAAGTATTGGTTTAGAGGACAGTTCGTTGTTAGAACGTATAGTGAATGTAACTCAAGGTGTTGAAGCTGTAGAGGTTGTTGATTCTGGGTTTATTGGAGAGGTTGAAGTTGTTCAACAGGTAGAGTCAGATGCTGAAGGAGATGAATTCAGAAGTATTGAGGTTTCAGAGATTCAAGGATTTGTTATGCCTACGGATATGTTGTTTGATCCTGAGTACCGTGTGAATCCTGTAGTGGAGACTGTGTTAGATACAGATACGGATAGAGGTTTTGAAGTGGCTAGAACTTTGTTAGGGATGGTAGGTATTGATACTAGAGAGGTTTCTGAGGATATTGTTGTTAATAACTTGACTTTAGATACTCCGGTGCAGGAAGGAGAAACTGTAAGTATTAGTGCGGATGGAGTGCATACTGTAGGTAGAGGAGTTATTACAGATGCGGAGTTTGTTGTTACTGATCCTACAGGAGAAGAGCATGAGTTAAGTGCTAGAGAGGTAGAAGAAATTGAGGATAATGGCATGGAGGGTTACAGGTATGAGACAGAGTTTACTGCTACGGAAGAGCCGGGTATGCATGAGTTGGAGTTCCGTATTGAGGATGATAGCGGTCTTGATGCTGTAACGTCTAAACGGTTTAGGGTTATGCCGGAGGAGTTAATTGATATTAGAAGGCTTCGTATGAATCCGTTGTATATTGGAGGAGATACGATTAGTGCAGGGATTGATGAGATAAGACAGCAAGCTATTGTGGTATGGCTGGTTGCAGGTACTTTGCTTCTGGCAGTGTTTATGATTGTGGTAGGTAAGTTAGGTATGACTGGTTTTGAAGAGAATGTTTTTGGACAGGTACAGCAGAAGTAGAGTAAGTATTATAAGTAATGTTTCATAATTTTTTTACTGTAGAAGATGTATTAGTCTGAAGGTAGCACCTCATGGGAACGTATTTTTTAGGAGGACAGGGTTTCCCAGCAGCCCGTTTGCAGTTGTTAAGGGTGTTGGAGTGTTTTCCCTGTTTTCCTTTAGTTACCTTCAGTGTTGAGAGGTTTGAAATTATATGGTTCTTAGTATCGTGGATGTTAGTCAGGAGGAAAATGATTTTGTATCTTTTAGTTTAGATAGTTCGGAGATTTTAGCAGGATTAGATTCGGGCGAAGGCATTGTTTTTTACATAGTAGGAGGATTATTGTTAGTTACTGTAGTTATTGGTTTGATTGTTGCTATTACTAGACAAGGTTTAGATGAAGAACAACATGAAGATATGTTAAATTGAATGTAAAGAGATGGTGTTAATCCTTTGTTTATTTAAGCGATGAATGTGTTAATTTTAAGTGATGTTTAGGTCTTTTAGTGTTGAGAACTGTTTAGAAAAAAACGGGGCGTTATTTTTATGGCTGGTGCTGCTATCTGGAGCAGTATTAGCAACTTCTGACAGTGAGACCGTTACGGATGGAGAAAGTACTACTTTTGATATTCCGGGTTATGTTGATGAAGTAGAAGTAGTTATTGAAGGTGCTGGAGGAGGTTTAGGATCTGAAGCAGTTTACGATGGATGTACTACAGGTTGTGGAGGCGGTGGTAGAGGTTCGGGAGCAGTTGTTGAAGGTACTTTAGATGTTTCGGATATAGATGAGTTATACTTAGAAGCAGGGTCTTCCGGTAATAATGCAGGAGGTTTAGATGACAGTGGGCCTGAAGGTGGGGGTGCGACTTCTGGTTTTTTCAATGGTTATAGTGGAGATGATGGTGTTGACGAAGGAGGAGGATACTACAGTGGTGGTGGAGGTGGAGGAGGTGGTTCTTCAGGTATAGAAGATGGCGATGGTAATGTACTTGGAGAAGGTTGTGGTGGTGGAGGTGGAGGAGGTGCTGGAACCTTTGATAACGATGGAGGAAGTGGAGGTAGTGGTGGAGGACATGAATGTTCTGGTGGTAGCGGCGGTAGCGGCGGTAGCAGTGGAGACCCTGCGGGGTCAGGAGGTAGTGGAGGCGATGGACAGTTTTATTCTGGAGATTTAACTGACACAAGCAGTACTGGAAATTTTGGGACTGGAGAGGTAAGTGTAGAGTATGATGCGGATGTTGAACCTCCTGAAATAAATAGTATGGAGTGGAATATAGATGAAGAGGATATTAGGTATGGGGATGAACTTGTTTTAGAAGCAGAAGTTGTTGAACCTCAAGAGGATGTTGAGGTAGAGGATGTAGGGTGTGTTGTAAGTGTTGATGGTGAGGAGACTAGTGGTGATGCTTCAAGCGGTAGTGGAGATGTTTGGGAGTGTCCGAGTGTTGAAGTAGAAGATGTTGATGCGACTTATGAAGCTCGTATTAGCAATGCGGAAAATGATCTAGGAGAGTCTACAAGTTCTAGAGGAGAAGGGTTCGATGATTTAGAGTTTTATGCAGAGCCTGCGGTTGTAGAGACCGGAGAGGTTATTAATACGGGAAGCAGTTTCGGTATTGTTGATAATCTTATAAGCGATTTCGGAGTTTTCTCTGAACTGGATGTATTAGTTGAATATAGGGAATTAGGCGAGGAAAATTGGGACAAAGCAGAGATAGATAATGTTGAAAGACAAGAGGAGGGAACTTCAAAAGAAGGATTTATTAGTGGTTTGGAATCGAGCACAGAGTATGAGTACCGTACATTAGTAGAATGGAACAGTAATGAAACAGGTAGTACAGAAACTTTTGAGACTGAAGGAGGATTTAGTCATGATATTTTTGATGACGGAGTTTATAAGGACAGAGAGTTAGACAGATTACCGGAGTGGGAAGAAACAGAGGATGAGGATTATGTAGACGTAACTGATTCAGGTCTTGATGATCCTGTTGAAGGAGATTACATTTTAGAAGTTGAGAGAGAGGGGGAAGATGGAGGTTACGGGATTAAAACTCAAGATGTTGATTTTGATGCTGTAGGAGAGGTATTTACTACTCATTGGGTTTATGTAGATTATGTTTTTGGAGATGATGAGTCTGGAGCTACTGTGAGTTATCAATTATCTGAAACGGATGAAGTATGTACTATGAGCCAGTGCCCTGATAATTTTTACAGTACTGCTGGGCCGGAGACAGGTATAACAATAAGGCAACAAGCTGCTTCGGATTATGAAACAGAGTTAGCTAGCTGGGAGGATGGAGATGAAGTTGATTCTGATACCGCATTGCTAATGGATCAGGAGGGAGAATGGCAGAATTTTGAAATAGAGTTTAATTCTGATGCTTCGGAAGTGAGATTAACAGTTTATGATGAGGATGAAGAGGAACTAGGTCAAACTAGTTGGATAGAGTATACGGGCGATGGAAGTTTTGAAAGCATGGCTATTGGGAATTCTCATGATATGGATGATCAGGAGATGAGAACCTATTGGGATGTTGTTGCTTATAATAAAGGCGGTTTTGAGTTTGAAGAGAATGTTGATTTAGAAGTTATAGGAGAAGATGATGTGAGGGATAATAGTGTTTTGGATATAAGCACAGATCAGGTTTTTGGAGTTGATCAAGAAGGAGGTTCAGTTCATGATTTAAGTGAAGAAGAGTCTGAAACAGGTCAGATAGGTACTAGTTTAGACGTTATTGAAGGTTATTTAGCAACGCAAGATGTAAGAGTGGAAGATGATATAGAGGATAGTTTTGAAATTAATTTTGAGGCAATAAACGATATAACGCCTCAAATAGAAGAGGTTAGTATTGCAGATTTTGTTTTGGATACAGTAGGTGTTACTTATTCTATACAAGATACTGTTTCTGATCAGTTGGGTGCGTTTGCTAGTTATATTAATGAAGTAGGTGCTATGGTTACAGAGTCTAATTTTGGAGATTTTGTTTCCGGTGTTTCACAAGATATTAATTTAGGAAGTGATGGCTTATCAGCTACTTATCCTGCGATTGAGGAAGCTGAGTTAGTTGTTGAGGATCTTGGAGGAAGTAATGATGTTTATTGGGAGTTAGAAGTATATGATCCTAGCGGGGAAGACTGGATAGATACTGTAATGTTTAATGATTTTGAGGAAAGTGTTGAAGGGGATACGGTAGAATTAGATGTAGGTAGTGGTTTAAATCAGGAAGGAGAACTAGTTGTTGAGAATCAGGATGGGAAAACGGATTCCTTAGATGTTGGTTTTATGGTGCAGGATAATGTTTTTGAGCAGGATGAGGATTATTCTGATCTAGATTCTCAGAGAGTTATTAAAGAGGATTTAATTGATAATACAGGGAAGGATAGCTGGGATTATGAAGTAGAGCATGTTGAAGTAGGAGAGTATTTAGAGAATGGTAGTTTTGAAGGTAGTTTGCCGGGTTCAAAGGATAGTAGGACTAATGTAGAAACTGATGAGAGTGGAGATAATTTAGAAGAGTTTGAGTTTGAAGTGGATGTTCACGAAGAAGGTTTTGTAAGACAGTTAGGTATTAGTGTTACAGCATCTGAGAAAACAGGTATAACCATTTATGCAGAGAGCGGTGAAGAGTTAGCAAATGTGGAGCATGTTCATGATTCTTCAAACGAGTGGGCGGAGGTAGGTATTGATAGAGATGAGTATAGTAGGATGATTGAAGCAGGTGAAACAGTTGAAGTAGGTGTGGAGATTATTGAAGAGGATGAGGATACTGTTGCAAGTCCGGGTATTGGTTTCAGGGAAAAGGAGTTTGAAAGCGATGCTTTAAGTATTGATACAGATACTTTTGTTGCAAGTCCTGAGACGTTTACATTAAGTGATGATGACGATGAGGATATTGGAATGGTTTATGAGTCTACGGAACTACAAGTAGAGGATTTAGTAACTGTTCTTGAAGGAGAGTTTCTTGAGAAGTATTTAGATGACTGGGTGCAAGATTCTGGTGATGTGTCTACTGTTGATGAGCAATTTATTAAGCAAGGTATAAAGGTTAATTCTAGTATTGAGGCTGAATGGGATGATGTAGAGATTCCTGAAGGAGAAAGCCCTGAAGGTTTCGGAGAATGTGATGTTTGTGATACGAGGAATATTTCTTTTACAGGAGAGTATAATGATTCTGAATTTTATTTAGATTCGGGAGATGTTATCGTTGACGAGTTAGAAAGAACTACGGAGGATGTTGTTTTAGGTGAAAGAGAGACTTATTTCGAGGATTATAGTTATTCTAATATAGAAGAGGTTGATTTTGAAAATATTACTGCAGAGGAAACTATTGATACTAGCGAGTTTGACTGGGGTAGTTACATGCAGATAGCGGATGAGGAGGGCAGTTTTGGAGACACCACTTTTGAATTAGAAAGTGCTGCTGATTGTGATAGTAGGAATGCTAGTTTCCAAGAATTTGAATTTGAAAATGAGACTTGGAGGGCTTGTGCTAAGGATAGGACAGGTTCTGGTAAGACAGAGTTTTTCAAAGTAGGTATTCCTAGTTTTTCAGAAAGAAATGTTCGTTTTGGAGGTTTTATTGGAGAAGAACCTGAAGAGGAGGTAGAGCCTTTTGCTGGTTTGACTGGTTGTGATGATGGTGAGGAGTTTGAGGAATTAGTATGTTATAGGAATCAGTGGAGGCATGAGAGTAATGTGGACAGGCCAAGTGTTCCGGCGGAGGGTAATTTGTTAGAGTTTGCAGAGATAATAGGCTTTATTCTAGCTGTTTTTAGTTTGGTAGCTTATCTAGGTTACAGGTATAATGCTGTTGATGAAGTTACTCAACGGATAGATGGCCTGTAATAGCTAGGAGTGTGAATAATGCTATTGTTAGGAATGTTGTTGCAAGTAGGTTAGCTAGTTCGATTGCTTCATTTTCTGTGTATTTAGCTTCAGCCCATAGTATGATGTAGAATATAGGTAGTACTGTGAGCTGTAGTGCTGCTGCTTTTAGCTCGGCTTGCAATATAAGTAAGTATGTTGTAACGGTTACAACTCCTGTGGCTACTGCTATGAAGTATGCTTGTGCTACGTCAAGTCTGTGGTTGAATGCTTTTAGTCTTCGTTTCATATTACTGTATTATTGTAGTTTTTTTGCACTGATTGTTTTTGTATCTTTTGGAATCTCTAAGAATTTAGGCGAAAAGTTTTTTTACAGTATGTAATATATAAGTGTTTATGAGGATCGTAAAACCTGTTCTTTTTATTTTTGCAGTAGTGTTTCTGTTTTCTTTGGTTTCTGCACAGGATGTACCTGTTGAAACCACGGATACTGTTGAGCATGATAAACTGGACAAACATCCTGTTGAGATGGAGTTTACAGATGAAGGAATACGTTTTGAGAACGAGTATGTGGATAAGAAGTTGGGGATGGAGGAGGTTTTGATTCCTGATAGTTATGCGAGTGAGCTTTCTACTTTTAATTACCAGTTTTTGGAAGAAGAGGCTGACCCTGATGAAGATTTAAGTCTTCCTGTTATTGTGAACTATGGTTTCTCTAACTTAAATGACGTAGATGAGATGGATGAGAATGTTGAGGATGTGCTTTCTAATTATGTTGTTGATGCAGAGTCAGAGTTGTTGTTAGATCCTCAAGAGAACTTGGATGATCATGATCCTGACGATGTTCTGGAGTTCAGAGATTCAAAGATACAGGTAGAGGTTTATTCTCATTACGAGTACTTGGTCATTGAGTATGAGATTGTGGATGAGGAGTTAGAAGTTGTTGAAGAGTTTGACTCTGAGCGAGAGGGTTATGTAGAGAGGGCTGTTGATGGAGAGGTTGTTGGTTTTGAAAGAGATGTTTATAAGGCTGGAGAACCTGAGAAAGTAGCTTTTACTAAGGATATTGAAAGAGATGTGGATGAGGGAATTGTTACTCAAGAGATTACTAGGGATAATTTGTTTGGTGAAGAAGAGGAACAGGATTTAGTACTGGTTTATGATGAGCGTGCGGAGATTGAGGATCTTGATTTTAATGCTAGGCATCAGATTTGTGATGAAGAGGATTTTGAAGATTACAGGCAGGAGCTTTTAGATGCAGGGGTGGATGAAGATTTTGTTTTAGATGATTTAGAAGGTTATGAAATTTCTTGTTATTCTGTTGATGTTCCTGACAATGATTTAGAAAAGTTTGAGATTACTTATAGTTATCCTGATCCTGCAGAAGAGGGTGATGAAGATTTTATTTTGCAGGATAATCCTGAGTATTACAGCTATGTTGTTGGTTCTGGTGGTGCAGCACGTTTTATGGGGGATACAGAGATTTGTGGTACTATAGACGGTTATCAAAACATTATTATTGATCAGAGTGTTGATCTGTGCGGAAGTCTTACTTTAGATGCTGAGGATACTATACGTATTGACGGAACGATTAATGGATGGGGGGAAGACGGTGAAGAAGACGGGGAAAGCGGAGAAAGCGGAGTTAATGTTAATTTAAATGCTCATACTATTGAACAGTCAGGAACTATTGATCTAGGAGGAGGTTGGGGTGCTTCCGGTTCTTTCGGAGACGGTCAATCGGGAGGGGATGGAGGTAATGCAGGAGATCTTACTGTTGATGCTTTTAGATACTATCAGGATGGTAGCGTAATTCTTAGTGGAGGTAATGGTGGTCGTGGTGGTTCTGGAGATTCTTTTGAAACTGATGATGGAGGGCATGGAGGTTCTGGTGGTCGTGGAGGCGATTTTGAAGTTGATGCTGTTTTTTACCATAGACAAGATATAGCTTTTTTGCATAGTGGTGCTGGAGCTAGTGGTGGAGATGGAAGTAGAGGTGGATGGGGCGGTGACGGTGGATGGGGTGGTACTGCAGGAGACTTTATCGTTGACGCATACCTAGCAGATATGGATACAGGAACTTCATTGAGCATGTACGGTGGTAATGGTGGAAGTGGAGGTTCTGGTTCCGAGGGTGAAGAGATTGACATCCATGGAGGAGGTGGATGGGGTGGTGAAGGCGGCCCCGGTGGAGAGTTTGAATTAAATGCTAGACATCTGCATGTAGAATCTTGGAGTCATGATGCTAAAGGTGGTGACGGTGGAGATGGTGGAGATGACGGAGGTAGTGATGAAGACGGTGGAGATGGTGGAGACGGTCAGATAGGAGGAGGGGTTATAAGCGAAGGTCATGGTTTTAATCTTACTGTTGTTGAATCAGATTTTGATTCTAGAGGTGGTGATGGTGGAGAAGGTCAAGACGGTGGTGACGGTGGTAGCGGCGGTAGTGGAGGAGATATTGACTGGTTCTGGGAAGATACTGAAACTGTTGAGGATAATGAATGGGATTTAAGCGGTGGTAGCCACGAAGATGCTTTTGGAAGTGCCGATAGCGGAGACTGGAACGTAGAACAGGAAGATGGGAGCTTTAAAAGCGGTGCTGTAGACATGGATAGCTTGGAAGAAAATGTGTTTTCTAGAGATAGCAGTAGAGAGTTTAGAATACCAGAGGGAGAGAATATTACTGCGGAGTGGGAGTTTATTGTTTATGAGGATGAAGATGTAATTGATAATGTTGAGATAGAGTTGTTTAACGAGCAGGAGGAGCTTGTAGAGGAAGGTGAAATGAATTTAGTACGTACAGAACAAGTTGACGAAGGATATGAGTATGAGTATGACTATGATTTTGATGTGCCTATAGAGGAAGATAGTGCTGGTAGCTGGTTTGTATCTTTCAGAGCTACGGACGAGTTCGGAGATGAACATCTAGGTAACACGGACTTTATTTATCAGTATGTTGTTGGAGATCATGATGCTCCTTCACAGAGGTCAGCAATATTAGAGCAGGAAATTGCGTTTGACCAGATTATAAGATACCAGAATCCTTCAAACACTACTTATGAGGATGTTAGGCTTGATTTTGAACTTATTGATGGTGCTACTATGGATTTCGTAGAATTAGAGGATACAGATGATAATCTTATTGAAATAGATATACATCCTGATGAAAACCGTATTGAATGGAATTGGAGCGAAATAGAAGCAGGAAATACTACTAGATGGGATCTACTTTTTGACTTAGAGGCTATAGAACCTGAAGTTGTTGAAGAAGAGTTTAGGGAAGAGGAGGGTAGAGAAATTGCCGAAGAGACTTTTGTTATCGAGAACCCTTCTGATGATATTATTATAACAGATATTGAAGCATTTAGAGAGTTTATAGAGCCTGAGCGTACTATTGATGCGGAGCTTTGGTTTGAAGATGAAGAGATTACTGAAGATGAAGAGTGGAATGTGTTTTTCGAGGATGAAAGAGGAGATGGTATGGATGATACGGTTTATTGGGATATTGATGTGTTAGAGATTAATGAGCCGCAAGAGTATACTGTGGTGACGGATTTAGGAGAGCCGATACAGATTTATGAGGACAGAGTTATTACTAATCGTCCTGTTGAGGAAGGGAAGCCAATCCAGTGGAGGGATGGTTATGCATTTCATAACCCTAATGAGTTCACTGTTCCTTATAGTGAGAGGCTGAGAGTTCCTATTAGTGCTTCAAATATCAGGATTGATGGAGAGCTTCGTCAGATGCGTTTTGATGAATTCGGAAGTTATGTGTTATTTGAGAGAAATCTTCCTTCAGGAGCTAATGAGACTGGTTTTGTAGAGTATGAAACTTCAAGTATTTCTACTACTGAAGATGTTGATCGGCCTAGTCGTTTTGTTGTTGATAGAAATGATGATATTACTCGTGAGATTACTATTGAAAACTTAGTGGATCAGGAAATTCATGAGGTAGAGTATGAGACAGATATTGATTATGGTGAGAATATAGAGGTTGTTGATGCTGATTCTGAGGAGGTAATTCAAGAGAATAATACTGGACGTGAGGGTTATGAGTTTGTTTTGGATAGTATTGGGCCGAGCGATGTTAGAAATATAGAGGTTAATTATGATATTCCTAATGTGGAGAGCCAGCATTTACGTGACGGTGTTTCCGAAGATGGTAATGAGTTAGCAGTTTATAGAGTTCATAGTAACTGGCCTCAGCCTTTGGAGAATGTGTGGTTTGTTGAAGAGGATATTGATTGTACGGAGGTAGAGACTGTTTATGCTGTAGGGCTAGGTGGCGAGCTTGAAGAAGATGATTTTGAGGATGATGAAGGTATGGAAGCTGATTTTGATCCTGATGAAGTAGATGTGGAAGAAATTGATGATTATGAATGTGGTAGTACGGAGATACCTTTGAACCGTGTGAATCCTGATCAAGTGATACATTTAGGTATAGAGTATAGGGAGGTTGATCCTGAGATTGAAGAGATTGATTTAAGGAATATGTTGATAGCCGGAGGTAAATGGGTTGCTCCCGTAGGCATTATCATAATTCTTTTGGAGTTAGGAAGTAGGATAGTGGGTTCAAAACCTTTATCTAGGCGTTTAGAGGTGTTTAACTAGTGGTTTCTGATATTAAAGATGTTCCGTACCCTGAGATTTCTAGGAATCCTATGGTTACTGTGATATTATCAGTTTTCCTATTAACTGCTTTGTATTTAAGCATGGGCGGTAGTTTGCGTGAAGGGCCTGACGGTTTTACTATTTTTGTTTTAGGTTATTTAATACTTGTTACTATTGCTATAAATGAATCAAGAAGTGCGGATGATACTTTTGATAATCTTATAACTGCATTTGGTTTTGACTCTCCTATGCCGGGTTTTAATGTTTTGCTGGCTATTTCAGGTATAGGTGTAGGGTGGTTAGCATTTATTATTGCTGATAGTGGGATGCAGCTTTTTGTTGGTAGTACTGTTGCTGCGTCTATTTTCAATCCTATGTATAACACTATGAATGCTGCCGGAGAGTTTGCGTTGACTACTGACTGGCAGTTTGTAGAAATAGCGTTTTACCAAGTAGGCGTTGTAGGATTTTTCGAGGAATTGTTTAAGATCATAGTTATTAAGAACATGGCGAATTATTTCTACTATCGTTTTGGTTGGTCTAAGCCTAGAGCAGTTATTGGAGCGATGTTCGTAGGTTTTACAGTGTTCGGGTTATGGCACTGGTTCTCTTGGGATGGCTTGACTGTATGGAGTATTATGGCAGCTATTATATACAGTTTTGTGTTTTACAGTCCTTGGTTATTAGCTGAGATAACTGGAGCGGTTAGCCCGGTTAGGCAGATTACTTTAAGCACTATCTTTATTGCTCCGGCTGTAACAAGTCACGGTACTTGGAATACTTTAATTTCTACAGGAGGTTTTGGAATATCTTTGACTAGCCAAGTGGTTGCTGCCAGCATTTTAGCGATTGTTCCGGTTCTAACTATGATTTATCTGGTTAGACAGGTTGGTATGCCTCAGACGTAGGGAAAAAAGTTTTAACTAAACGTCTTTAATGTTTTATTGTAGAACGGTGAGTATGTTTGACTGAACAAGAAGGAGTTGTTAGTAGTCTTTGGGATGATATGTTCTGGCCTTTTAGAAAGTATGCGAAGGTTAATGATTTTGTTTCTCGTACTGAGGCTGCCGGACTTGTACTTACAGGTACGGGTTTCTTGTTATCAGCTATTGGTTTTTCTCCAGCTATTTCAGGGGCTGTTGGAGCAGTAGGTCTTTCTTCTACATTAACCGAGATATTCTTACGTATTTATTTTAATAAGGAAGATCCGTTAGACGGTTTGAATGTTGTTGATAGAGGTTTAGGAGTTTTGGTTAATGTGTTAGTAGGTTTCGGCATATATATTTATCAAGTAAGTTTAGAGGCGGCTTTAAATGCTCCTTCAATTATATTAACTCAGTATGTTGCGGGTTTGATTATAGCGTTCTTTGCAGGTTTTGTGTACATGCGTACTTATAGTATTGTAAGTTATGATGCTAATCAGGCTACTAAAATTATTATACCTTCTTTCACTAGTTTTGGTTTCTTAGTGGCTATTTTATGGGGCGTTCCTGTTATTTTAGAAGGGTTAGATATACAGTTTATTTTATATGAGATGTTACAGGTTGAGCCAGAGTATTTAGAGGGTAATGTGACTGCAGAACAGGCTTTAAATAAGACTAATAGTACGGTTGTAGGGTGATGTATGGTTGCCTGTATTATCTAAGTTGAAAATGTTGTGGGGTTTGTTAAAGTTACGTTTGATTTCTCGTTTTGCGGCTGCTGTAGGGGTTTTGTTAGAAATTATTGATGCTTTTTTCGTTGCATGGGCTGAGAGAGATGCTTTGATTTTCTTTGGAGAACTTGCATTAGTAATTTTTGATATTAATACGAGTTTACATGATGATGTTACTACTGCTGCTGATCCTGCTAGCTATGGGGAGTTTGTAGCTGTTTCTTTCACTATTTATGCTAAGTTATGGATTTTATGGATGATGATTTATGCGGGTAAGCGTTTAATTGAAGAGATTGCTGTAGGAGATGATAATCCTGATATTCCGTTGTATTTAGTTGTTTTGGTAATTTTTGTACCTCTGCAGTTATTAGGTCAGGTTATTATTGAAGTAGTAAGTACTGGTGTTTTTGAAGGAGGTTTTATTACTCCTTACGGTGGGGTAATTGATGTGTTTATGAACTTAGATATTTGGCTTGAACCATTGTTGGAGCGTTTAGATTCGGAAAAGTTGATGCAGTTTGCAGATATTAGTCCACAGGATATAGAGTTTTCGGGTAATGAGTCAGAAGGAGTAAACGATACTCTTTAATTACTTTTATGCTAAATATTACTTATGATTCTGTATATACAGGGTGATAGTTCTAAGTGACGGAAGTAGAGATTAGTGATGAACGAGAAAAACAGGTTTTAAAATTCATTGATAACGGTTCAAAGGTTTCTAACCAAGATGTATGTGATAAGATTGATGTAGGGCCAAGTACTGCACATAACATACTAAATAGTTTAGAGAATAAGGATTTAATCAGGGATAAAAACCCTTTTCCTAACAAAACAGAATATGTAGTAAGAGAAAATGTTGATGTTAAAGTAGAGAGAGAATTAGAGAAAATAATGAACTACAGCATGGCTATATATATTATGCAGACTGTGTTTATGATCTTTGTAACTTCTTTCACTATGGCTTGGTACTCTATACCTCTGGCTACTGCAATTTTTGCAGGTTTTGTTATAGGTACTTTACCTAAATTTGCCTATGATTTGAGGAAGGTTTTAGATCAGAATTCTTTGTACACGGTAAAAGCCGAATTAAAAGAAACAGAGTAAACACCGATTTCAAGGCTGAAAACAGCGTTTTCACTGTTGAAACGTACCCTTGTTTAAAAAGGGACTGGGAGTAATATTACAATAGAAAGTATCCGAAGTAAGTGATTCGACAAGAAATATACAATATATTATTGATACAGTGATTTCGGAGAGACTAGTGTTACCCGTTTCGTAAAAAACCCTTAACCAATAAAACAAGAACAAAATAAAAAGGAGGTGAAAATTAAACAAATGGTAGAAGTATCAAAAGCAGAAATACTTGGAGGAACATTTCTAGTCATTATGATGGCTCTAGGTCTGTTTATAGGTGGAGCACAATTCGCTGACATCGCACAGGAAGACCCAGAGGAAGAAAGAGTCTATGAAGGAGAGCTAGTAGCTCACGGACTTGAAGTTGATGATATAGAAAGCCCATTCGATACTGAGAACACATTCAACAACATCGTACCTGCAGAAGCAGATGACGAAGAAGAAGCAATCGTTGACGGTAGCTACGGATGGGAAGTTCAGGCTGAAGAAGATCTAAGCCTAACAGAAAGAACAGTTCTAAACCACTTTGAAGTTGAAGGAGACCTAGAAGGATTAGAAATTGAATACGTAGAATCTGAAGCTGAAGACGCATTAGATAGTGACGATGCAAGAGTTACAGAAGCAGTAGTTTACGACTACGATGCTGCTGTAGACAACAACGACCTAGATGTAGCACAAGTAGATGAACTAGATAGAGATGGAATTGAAGCAGAAGCAGAATTAGGTACAGTAACTGAAGGAGAATACGGAATCCTAATGGAATTCAGCTTCGAGTCTGGTACTGAAGCAGGAACTGACACAGACCACGAGCTAAATCTATGGAACATGGAAGCAGACACTGGAGAAGATCTAGACACACTTGAAGACATTCCAAACCAAGTAGAAGCTGAAGCAGCAGAATAAAATCTACAGTCTTAGCACTGTAGTCCAAAACCTTAGTGTTTTGGTGGTGGTAGGTGAGGTAACTCCTCCCTACGCACCATGCACACTTATACTTTAGTAAGAATTAGATTAAGGTATCTTCAAGGAATAAGAGTTTGTAAGAAACAAAAACAATTAAAAACAATACACACTATTGTATTTACAGAGGTAAGATAATAATTTACGATCCCACAACAACTAGAAAAGGCGTAGCACCGCAAACAATAATGCTAGCAGTAACAGGAGTGATAGGTTTAGTAGCAGTAGGTTTCAGTCTAGCAGGTATAGCCAATATTCTAGAACTACTTATAAGCAATCTATGGTCAATATCAATAGTTGCATTAACAATTATATTAGGGATCTATTTCACAGTCCTAGCATACCGAGAAGAAATAACAGAAGAGCAGGCATTTCTTGCAGCAGGATTCCTCGCATTACTATTACTTTTAGGGATAGGACTAGGATTCATATTAGATGATGCTACCACAACATATTCTGCAGAATTAGGAGTTCATGTAGAACAAAGTAGTGTAGATATTAGAGATGATCCAACTTTAACACAGTTAGAAGTGCAAAACATTGAAGAAACAAGTGTAGGAATTTTCGGAGGAGGACAACAAGCATGTCTAATTAACTGTGGAGACTGGCAAGCTGAAGTAACAGTGACTTGTGACGGAACCGAGTATGGAACACAGACAGCAGAAGGATTCGGAGGAACAGTAGAAGTACTTGAATTCGGTAATCTTCCGTCTGACGCACAGTGTGAGGCAACAGCCGAACCGTTAGGAAATCTAGAAGGATCAACACAAACCGGATCATTCACAACAGGTTGAATAGATAATGAAAGTTGTAGAAAATACTTTAAGCAGATTAAGCAGAATTGAAGATAGTAAGAAGTTGTTAAGCGTAGCTTCGGCTATGTCGATAATAGTAGGATTAATTGTTTTCACCCAAGACCGATTTCTAGGTTTCGGACTTCTAAGTTTAGCAGTAATAAGTACTATTATAATAGTTATAGACGGTATTACTGCATTAAAAAGACCTAACGCATCTGTACTTATAACTCCTACAGATAGAAGGACTATGATGATAGGAGGTTTACTGCTTGCAGCATTAATACCGATAATTTTCCCACAGCTAATAGCATTAGCAGCAATAACACTAATACTAGCAGCAGGTTATGAAGTATATAGTAAAGAACAGATAGGAGCAGGAGAGATGGAAGGAGTAATATGGATGCTGATACTAGCAGTTATCCTGTTAATGGGTTACATGTTCACAAGTCTTATCTACATACCAGTAATAGGAATAGCAGCATGGTTCGTATGGAGTCTAAACCCTAACGGTCTACAAGAAAGGGTGAATGGAGCATGGAGTTAAACGATCAACAGATAGTAGCCGGGACAATAGGAGGTTTCCTACTGCTAGGCTTAGGGTTAGGAGTAACCTCTATGTTCGGTATCCAAACCTTTCAAATAGCAGGAAGCCAATTATGTGTTAGCGGTATAGGAGAAACATATATTGATTCAACAGCCTCAGATTATCAAGATAATACAGCATGGATTGTTGACACTTCTGTAGGTAACTGTAACGAAAAACTTGTAGGTACAGGAGTAGAAGTAGATAACGAAGATGTCGAAGGTTTTGAAGATGGAGAGTTTGTACATGCTGAAGAAAACTTCGATGTAGCAGTTACAGGTTTTGAAGCATGGCATTACAATACAATAGATACTAATCCTACACCACTAGGACATCCTAGTAGAGTTTATGACCCTGAACTACATACTATAGAATGTGATAGCGGGCTGACAGGTACAAGCTGTGGAGACAGCGATCATAATGAGGCAGAAAGCCTTCTAAAAGGAAGTACCTACGATGAAATAATAGAAGATTCTAGTTCACTGTCCAGTGATAGGCTTCACGTAATAACAGGAGAGAATGTAGCAGAGATTTACGACTGGTCTGCCAGTACAGGAACAGGTTTTGAAGCAGATGTAACTATGGCGGCACAAGGAAGATATGATAGTGCTACAATAACAAAAGATAATGAACAGGCATCTCTAAACGTAGCTGGTGAACGAGCATCAGTACAATGGACAGGAAGCCTGTTAGGAGAGATAAGAGATGTAGATTATGATGATGTTATTCCAATACAACAAGGTAATTCTTTATACGCTCCGCACAGAAGTTTTGCGGATAGACATCATAATAGCTGGAGCAATGTAAGCACCTGTGTAGAAGACGAAATTATAGGAACAGATAGAGAAGCAGATGATATATGTCATAATTACGTTGACATGAATATTCTAGACCGTGATGATACAGATACTATTAGTCTAGGTTTTGATGGAGAAGTAAGACTTGAAGAACAGGAGAATGAGATTAGAGCCTATGCGGAAGACGATACAGCTATGGAAAGACCGTCTTTAAGAATAGAAGCAGATACCGAACTACTAGGAATATTTAGAACCGCTCCTGAACCTAGCATTAGAGGTGTTTCAGACTTTAACATAGGTACTCATAACAGCATGGACGTACAAATGGATGTAGATAACGAAGGTAATGAAGACGGAACAATTATAGTAGATGTTACGTGTGAATCAGGAGTAAGCGGCGAAAGTCAATCACTTGAAGTAGCTGGAGGAGGAGTAGAAAGATTTACTATACCTGTAAACAGTGGAGGAACACCGGGAGATTATGAATGTACTGCTGAAGCAGAAGCAGGAGGAGAACCGGATGTAACGGATAGTGAAACATTTACAGTAACGGTTATAGACGATCCAGATGGCCCCGGAAACGGTGACAACGGTAACGGAAACGGAGAAGTAACACCGCCGCCACAAGACGGAATGCCTGTAGGATTAATAGCAGTTATTATTGGAGGAGTCTTAGCACTGGGAGCAGCAGTAGTTTACCAAGATGAAATAAGAGAGGTGTTACCATAAATGGAAATAGATAATAAACAAATAGCTACAGGAGCATTAATAGTATTGTTTTTAGCAGGAGGAGCATTTCTTTATACTAACTGGGAAGAAGCCACAGTATGGGCAGATATTAATATAATGGGGGCAGAAGTAGTACATCTAGATGACCTTGATGAAGAACCGCAAATAACAGTACATGATACTTTTGTAAGAACAAGCAGCTTACCGATTTTTGCAACAGTACAGGACAGCAATATTAATCCGGGAGACACTATAGAGATTTGTGGTACTGTAGAATTAGAGGATGATTCTGCAGATTATGCGATAACAAGTGCTTATGCTGTTAGTGGAGATTATGATATTCCTCACGGTGGTCAAGGAGATGGTACAGGCATGACAGTACCGTACAATGAACCGTATGAAGTATGTCATGATTTTGGAGCACCTGACAGTACAGGAAGCTATGATGTTTCGCTTTGGATCTCTCACGGTGTTGGAGGTACACGTATAGGTAGTGACAGCTTTACTGTTGAAGAGGAAACTGATCCGGCCCGTGCAAGAATAAGTGCTCCTAACCAAGTTGAAGTTGGAGAAACAGTTACTTTTGACGGTAGTTCAAGCTCTGGACACAATGGAATAGATCATTACGAATGGTGGATTGATGGAGGAATGAGCGAATCAACTTCAAGCTCTTTCAGCCATACTTTTGATGAGGAAGGAACTTATGACATAGATCTAATGGTTATAGATAATGCAGGGCAAGAGGACTGGCAAACACATACTATAGAAGTTACTTATGATGATCCCGAAGCAGGTATAGATATTCCACAGACAGAGATAGAGACCGGAGATACTTTAGAATTTACCGCTAATCCTTCTAGTTCAGGTACGAACAGTATTGAGAGCTATGAATGGAGTGTTGACGGACAAAGCATAGGTGAAGGAACAACACAGAGTTACACGTTTGATGAATCAGGTGATAAAACAGTAGAGTTAGAAGTAACGGATACTGAAGGGGTAACAGATACGGATAGTGTTACAGTTAATGTTTTAGAACCTAAAGAGTTAGAGCCTGTTGTTGTAATTCCTAATCATGTTGAGCCGGAGGAAGAGTTTGAGATGTATTTAGATGAAGAGAATAGTGTTATTGAAGCAGGGCTTGACGAAGTTAGATGGGATATAGGTAGAGATAGAGCAGGGGTTACAGGTACAGAAGTAACTCATACATTCAGAAATGAAGGAACTCAAAGTATAGAAGTAGAAGTTATTGATCAAAGAGGACAGAGTAGTACTATTGAGCACACAGTAGATGTAAGCGAAGATCCCGGAATAATAACAAGGATAAGATCATTCTTTTCTAACTTGTTTTAAGAGGTGGTCTTGTTGATTACCACTGTTTTTTCTTTGAAAATCGTTGACAAAAACTTTAAAGGAGGTGAAAATATATGATAGGATTTATAGGATTTGTTGTAGGTTATACAGAGTCTGCACATGAAGATCATAACACCGTATCAACTATTATGGCAGGAGGTGCAGTTGAAGCAGTTATTTGGAGCATTTTAGCACTATTAGCAATTATAGTACCTTCATTCGGTCTAGAAGGAATTGGTGCATTATTCGATATAACTGCAGTTGCAGGAGGACTATTTGCAGTATTTGCAGCAGCTTTCTCAGGACTGATCTCAGGAGGTATTGGTGCAACTGTAGGTGTATCTGCCAAAAGAGTTTATGACCGATTTATAGAACATTAAATTAGAAGAGGGGGTACATATTCTCTACCCTTCCTTTTTTATACATGTTTTAACATATATTTCATATATGAGCGGTAACTCACATGCTTCTAATTTTGATAATGATCAGTTAATCAGTAGGGATGAAAGAGGAACTACGATGAGAAATGTTTCAAGCCTTACTTGTCAAGATAGGAAAAGGTTCATGGAATGTGAAGTAAAGCAGGAAGGAGGTTTTGAAGGAAAAGTTGTAACTGATGATGTATTGATCGAGGAGGCTACTACTGAAAAGCTGTCTACAAGTGCAGATAAAATCGAGGCAAAGTTTAATGGTAGTAAGAAATGCAGGCTTGAAGAAAATGCAGACCTACTAGTATGTAAGGATTAATTATATAAGTTATAGTTAGGTTATTTTTACATATATGAGGATTTTGAATCAATTAAAGATAGATAACGAACCAGACCCTTCTGTAGAGCTTGAAAGCGGAAAATATGTTAAAGACAGTAAAGGAGACAAGGTGTTGAAGATAACGCCTACGCCTATACACCAGAATGTGAGAGTACTGGTATTCGAGTATGGGTGTGAATTCTGCAGAGAATGGGTGAAAGTAGTAGATAGATTCAATCAGAAACTTGACAGAACAGCAACACCTATAAGAAAAGTAGATATAGAAGGGGTAGAACCAGAGTTAGAAATGCTAGAACCTCAAGCAGCACCTATACTGTACATAGATGGTATTAAAATAATGGGTATAACAAAATCTTCATTTGGAAAAGGTTTCTTGAAAGGATACCTTGAAGACGAAATATTAATATGATAATTTAATTTGTGAGGTGCTAGAAACTATTAAACAACAAACTAGACAGAAAGAGAAACAACTACCTGATTATGTAGGTAGTAAGGATTTAACCGATCCAGAAAATATCAATATCAAAACAGCAACAATCGAAATTACTCATGAAAATAACGTGTACAATCAAAAAACATCTATAACTGATAGAGTATCTGAGGAGGAACAGTTATCTACATCTGAATGGATTAAAGTTATAGACAAGTTTTCAAGAAATGGTGTAGAAAATGTTGTATTAACAGGAGGAGAACCTACACTTCACGAAGACTTTCACGAGATTCTACAGTACTGTATAAACAGTTTTAATGATGTAACAGTGCAGACGCATGGTAACACGCCTAAAGTTCTTTCAGAATACAACTGTAATGTTTCAATAACTATAGATTCATTTGATCCTGTTTTTAATGCAGAGATATTTAGAAAAACTGATCCTGAAATGTATGAAATAGACACGGAAAAGAGGAAAGTTGTTTCAAAGACAGAACATCTTTCAGAATGCAGATACTGTGGTAAAACTTTAAAGAATGCAAACGGTCTACGAATGCATATAAGACATAATCATGAGGAGCAGGCTATAGAAGACTATAATGAAGGAGTTCAGAATAATGAGAATTTCTCCAAAGTTAAGGAATGGGATAAACTTAGAGAGATTATAAATTCTGATGATAATCATTTCAACTGGTTCTTATACAGTTATCAGGAAAGGTCTTTAGCAACTGAAAATGCTTTGTCAAGAGCAGTGAAGAAGATAAGGAATATTGATAACCCTACAACTATTAGAGCAACAATATATAATGATAATGATTTGCCAAGGATAATGACTGCTGCAGAGATGTTAGATGTCAACACTGTTTTTGTTCCATTAAAGCCTGCTGGAAAGGCTAAAGAACATTTGCTTAATCAAGTACCAAGTCCGGGAAGAATGTATGAAGCTATGAACCAAGTACATGATGTGAACACCGTGATTTCAACAGATCATACTGTAAAAAGCCCTATGTTTGAAGCGTTTAAATATAGAAAGATAGAAGAACTTTCAGAACTTACAGAAAAGCAGGAAGAACAAATGAAAAAGTTCTGGGAAAGAGGACGAATATCAACTATAGGTATAGATAGGATAGGGGTTAAGCCTGATGGAAAAGTAATACCTAGTAAACATATTAGACAGGACAAGTATGTTTTAGGAGATATAAAGAAGGACGAATGGGAAAATATTGAGAAAGAAATCTGCGAATTTAACAAGATATTAGATGAAAAGATAGAGCCTAGGATCGGAGAAGGATTTGACCTTAGAGACAACTGTATTTTCGCTGATCCAGAGGTGATATTAAATTATCCGTACTAGAACCGTTAAAACCCTTACAATTAAATGTAATGGAGGTGTAAATTAATACTATGGGATTAGGATCATCATCCGCTTTTGACGAAACATGTAAAAAACAAGGTAAAAACAAGAAAGTCTGCACTTTTGAAGGAAAAGGAGATAAGAAGGCAACAGTAGTGATGCAGGGAGGGCCTGATGGACAGGTAGAACCTGTTGAAACCAATTTCGAGAATATGACGGAGAAAGATAAGAAAAAAGTGCTTAAAACTGCTCAAAGCAGAGTAACCGTGTCTAACAGCAACAGTCCATTAAACAAAAGGACTGAATAAAAAATTTGTTTTACCTTATTTTTTACAATAAGAAAAGAAGATATATTATGTCATTAAAGAATTGTAGATATAATGAAAAAAGAGAGCTTGTTTGCAAGAGAAAGGAAGTAGTTGAGAGAGATTTTGATAGCAGACAGGTTTCAGATGAATTTACTAAAACATTAGAAGATACAGACCCTAACGTAGTATCTAAGGGTAGGAAACCGGATAAAACTATAGAGGTTGTATGAGTTATGGGTACAAGAACTGATGAAGAGTTGAATGCACTTCCAGACAGTCTTGTAAACAATCCTTGGAGATCTATAAATAATTACTATGAAGAGATATATCCGAATGCAGGAGGGAAGGTTTTCCGGTTTGCTTCTTTACAGGCGATAAGTGCTTTTGCACCTAAGTTTACTGTGAAGGGTAAGGCGAAAAGGATAGTTATCAATATAATGATTTTAGGGAATTCTGGGAGTGGTAAGACAAGCATCATGGAGGATGTAGAAGAGATAACTCCTAAAAGCTACCATGTTTCTCACGTTTCGGATGCTCTATTAGAGTATGATATGGCTTACAAAGGAAAAGATGGTATAACATTAGTAGTGAATGACTTGGAAAGAGTGATGAAGGATAAAGATGTGGTTAAAGCATTTGAGGCATTAATCGGAGATGGACGTGTGAACAGGAAAAATACTCAGAACGAAGTAGAGGAAGACGATTTGAATGTTTCTATGATTGGTGGAGCAGTACCTGCCGATGTTACAGGTAAAACTGTTTCAGGATTTCTTTTCAGAGTAGTTCCTATATTGGTTAAGTATAGTAAAACTGAAGAAAAAGATGAAGCTGCAGAAGTAGGCGAACATATTGTAATGGGTGCAGGTGAGGATACAGAGATAGGTATTAGCCAAGAACATATTAAGAAGTATTATCAAACTTTGTATAGTATTTTAACGGGTGAGAGCACTGATTGTAAGCAGCCTGTAGGCTATCATATTAGTGATCGTCATAAGAAGCAAATATATAATACGTGGAATGGTTTAAGGAATAAGGGTTATCAGCATGATAATCTTAACTGGTATAGGGAGTTAGAGGATGGTTTAAGGTTTATGTGTTTGTCTGCTGTTCTGAATACTCCTAATAGGAACAAGGTTAATATTAAAGGAGAGCCGGATAAGTGTCTGCTAGAAGTTACGGACGAGGATGCTAGGAGAGCTTGTGCTTTGATGAAGTATGAGATGAGTATTAAGTATCGTTATGTGCAGAAACATCTAGCGAAGCAGGTTTCAGATCTTGGAGAACTGGATGCTAACAGCAATCATATTGATGAGATGATGGAGCTATAAAGATAATTGCAATGCAGTAAATATATAAACAAAGACTTGTCATATATTATATATGTCTGAGTATGAAGAGAAAGAATTTGAAGGTATGACTTGTGGATGCGGTAAAAAAGTCATAATAAAAAATGGTTCTTTGATGTGTCCGAGGTGTACGATTAGTGATGCTAAACGTAGATGAGCTTCGTAAGACTCTTAGAAGCCTTGAAATGTCTGATAGGAAGGATAATCAGAGAGCGGTAATATCTGTTATACTTGGAGGTATCTTGTTCCATGAAGGAGTTAAGAGAATTTTCTGGGATATAGGTGATTGGCAGACAAGCGGATTACTGTTAAGAGAAGCACATTATACAGAACATTTTTTCTATAGTATTATTTATGATACTTCTTTGCTTGGAATTATAGGAGGATTTTATACTCTTGCATTGTTAACGGTTCCGTTACTTTTATTGGTTAAAGAAACACGGGTTTATGGACTGATCTTGTCATGTTTGCTAGGGTTTGGAGTCATGTTAGTAGGTATTCCGACAGTGTATATGTTTAATTTTGGGCTTTTAGTGTTTTCTTTGTCGGCAGTACTTCTGTATTATGAACATAGAAATGATGGTTTTAAGAAAAGAGTTAAGTTTTGGTACTTTAGGTACAAGATGGATAAGATAATGTTCGGATGAAAAAGTATTTAAGCAGTTAAACATAATATTTTGTTTATGGTTGCATCTATGTCACCGAGACAGGAAGGGCAGTATGCCTATCATCTGTGCTGGTTAGATGTAGATGCAGCTATTGATAATAATTTTACAGTGCCTGAAAAAGCAGCCCGATGATCGGTAAAATTTCTGAGGACGTTGATTGTCCGAGGTTAATACCGTGAGGGTATAAATGCCAAGGTCTTCATTTCTCAAACAAGTTTGTTTGAATTTGTAGCGTAAGAATGTATTATTTTTCTTATTCTTTTAGATGCTTTGATTAGACTAAGATATATGTGATTAATTATATAAACAATGTTTTACTATATATTATGTATGTCTCGGCATAACGAACCAGATCAAGTTGAATGTAAATACTGTGGAGAAGTTTTCAAGTCCGACAACGAAATGGATGCGAAAACAAAAGAAGGAGTCCACAGAGCAGAAGAACACGTAAGTAAAGATGATGGTATAGCAGGTCATAAGAAGAATGACAAAAACATTTTGGACAAATGGAAGGGAGAAAAAGAAGGAGGTAGAGCATAATGCCTATAACACAGACAGGAGACTCAACTTATCCGAAAATATTCAGCAAAGGAGGTCAAAAACTCTACACCTTTCCAGATCATTTTCTTTTTATACTAGAGAATCATGTGTACAGGACAGCAGGAACTAAACACTGGAATAGGCGTTTCCAAAGAGGAGAAGTTAGTCGTGAAGGTATTAGCTTGAATAAAAGAGTTTTTGCCAAGGCTTTCGGAAATGCTTCTAAAGATTTCATGGTTTACGATGCTAAAAAGAATAGAGTATTTAAGCTAAGGGATAGAGAACAGGCATCAAGAATTTATGGAAAAGAAGAGAAAGGTAATAGAACTTTGATAGTGCTTCCCTTAGACAGTTTTGAAGAAGTAGAGGTTACAGATGAGATAATTCCTAAAGGATTAAGACAAAAGTTCTCCTAATCTTTATTTTTTCTACCCTACAGTGATTGCCAGCTATTTTTTTATGCAGGAGGCCGGAAGTCTGACAACCACCATAGGAATTTTTTTAGTTCTGATCTTTTGTATCCATGTAGGTTATTTTTATCCATGTTATTGCTAAAATTAGGAGTACGGTTGCTGTGTTCGAGGTAATTACCATGTAGATGTATTGCTCATGTATAAAAGACATTAGCGATATGGAATAAAACTTGAGTGCCATAAGGGTTATGAGGATTGTAATTACTAGGTTATGTGTTCGGAACTTCATTCTTCCTCACTAGTGTTATGTTGTTCTAGTTGTCTTTCTATATAAGAGATTTTAGTAAATGCAATTGCTAGAACTACAAGAATGGTTGCTGTGTTAGCTGTTATTATCATGTGGTCGAAAAGCCCTTGTTTCAATGAGATAAATGCAAATATGTAGAAAGTTAGTGCTGCTGCGAATAAAGCAGCTATTGTTATTTGATTATCTGTCATGTTGAGTCTGATTGTTCTTCACCACAGTTTATACATCGGAGTATTGGTTCTCCTTTTTTGTAGAACTTTACAGGTTTTGAGTCTTTACAACATTCCATCTGTTATTCGCCTTTTTTCTTCATTTGTTCAAATGTTCTTTTAAGGTGTCTGGCTTTTGCAGGATGTCCATGTCCGTGATGTGGTGATTCCTTTTTAACCTCATGTTTTATCTCTGTTTTATGTTTCCCTTTAACCCTCATACGTGTTTTAGGAAGGTCTTGTTGAAAGTCTTTGAATTCCTCGTCTACGTGGTTAGCTGCTTTTATGATCTTGATTTCTTTGTCTCTGTTTAGTTTTTGATCTTGGAAGAAGTAGACGTGTCTTGATCCGTGTTCTTCCTTTTCTTTCGGAGGGCTGGATAGGTAGATGTCTGCATCTCCCAGTTCGTAGGTTTTCTGAAGTCTTTCTACTTCTTGCATTACTTTTGATAAGGATGTGTTATCGAAATCCAGTGCTAGACATTCTGGTTTCCATCCGTGTGCTATTTTTCCGTGTGATTTGTTCTTTGTTTTTGTCATAGTATTGGTTTCACCCAAAAAATAAGGTAAAAGATGGTTTGGTTACATGGTTCTGTCGTGGAAGTCTGGACAGGCTTGGTTTTTCTTGTCTATAAAGTCTGTGTCGTCTGGGAACTCGTGTGCTCCTGATGCGGGGCCAAAACGCCAATCCCAGTTGCTTCCTGTGAATATTCCTTGTTGTCCGGCTGCTCCTAACTGTCTTATTTTAGTTACTAGTTGGTCTATCCATTCTCCTTCAGGGAATCCTCCGGGGTTTCTGAATATTTCTTCACGGGTTTCTTCATATATTTCATCCCAGAAGTCGTCTTCGTTTATCTGAGGGTCTTCTCTGATATGTTTTGGTGCTCTTGAACCCATTCTAAGTATTTTTGTTCCTTTTCCTTCTATAGTTCTTGTTACTCTGTTGGTTTTTGGGTCTTTGTACTGTCCTGTGATGTATGTTTCCCATTCTGTGGTACAGATGATTATAAGGTCTTCTAAGATTTCTTCCTGTATTTCTATGGGTTCAAGGTCTTGAAGTTCTTGTGTTTTTTCCTGTATTTCTTGTTGAAGTTGGTTGTGTTGTGTGTTTAGCCCTTGTACTTGTTGGTCTAACTCTTCTAGGTTTCGTTCTGTGTCTGATATGTCTACAGCTAGGTCGGGTATCTGGTTAGCTGTTAATGCTCCTGCCTGTCCTTCTAGACTTTGTGCTTGCGATATTTGTCCTTGATCTCTTAGTTCTTGTGCTTGTTCTAGAAGCTGATCTCTTTCGTCTCTTAGTTCTTCTAATTCTTCTTGCAGGGCTTCTAGGTCTTCACGGGTTTCTCTTCGCTGATCTCTTCTTAGCCTTAGCTCTGACCTTACTTGTTGTGCTTCCGTGTTTAGTTCTTGAATGTCTCTTTCTAGTTCTTCTTTTCTTGGAGGTTCTAGTCGTCTAACTCTTTCCTCTATCAAACCTAGTACGGGTTCTTTGTCATCTAGCTGGTTAACGTCTGACTGGGTTATGTCGCCTCCTGTTTGGATGTTGCCTTGGTTCAGGTCGATTTTGATGTTTTCTGCTTCTGTTTCTATGTAACCTTCGTCTTTCCATGCTGGTGTTTTGTCGTTCTCTATTGTTCCTATATCGTATGTATCTACCACTGGGTCTTATTTACACCTCTAAGATTTCTTTGAGTTTTTGTACTGCTGGGGAGTTTTCTAGTTCACCTATTTCGTCTAGGATTTCTTGGTCTTCTTGTTTTATGTTGATTCCTTCTTGTGTTTGTAGCATGTAGAGTGCTATTACTTTGTTGTGTGTTTGTGCTTTGTTGATCAGGTTTATGAGTTGTTCTTGCTCTTCTTCTACTGCTTTTATCTGTTTCTGCAGATCTGTTTTTGAGTGTTCTAGGTTGTCGTGGGTGTTCTCTACTACGTCTCTGGTTTCTTGCATGGATTTGTAGGTTTTCTTTGCCTTGATCTGTACTTTTTCTACTCTTTCTACTGCGTCTTGGATGGCTTTGTTGTTTTGTTTTACTTCTTCTTCTAGTTGGTCTATTCTTTTTTCGAGTTGTTCTTGATCTGACATTGTTGGTTCCTCTTATGTAATGTTTTGTTTTTGTTCTTTTACAGGTTTTTCCCGTGCTGGGATTTCCTGAATTTTTTGATGATTTTGTTGGCTTTTCCTGTGATTATTGGTTCGTTTCTTTGTCTTAGGTTCATGTTACTTCTTATGTAGTCGGGGGAAGCGTACTTTAGTTTGAAGTCTAGGAACTGGTCTTCTGTTAGTGGTACTGCGATCAGGTTGGTTTCTGTGTGCATGCTGTATGGTGCTCTGAAGATTCTTTTGGTATCGTAGATTGATTGGTCGAAGTTTGCTCCTGTTTCTTCTGCTATGAACTGTGCGAAGTTTCCTGCGTAGTGTGCGTAGTTGGTGCTGTCTACGTATCTTTGTAAGTGTTGTCTTGGTATTTCTATATGGAATCCTTTACCTCCTGAGAATTTGACTTTGACGGGGCAGTTGTGTTTTCTTAGGTATTTGTAGACTTTTTTAGCTTCTTCATGTGCTTTGTCTATTGTTTTGTTGATGTCTTCGTGTTTTGGCCCGTCTATGTCGAAAGGTATTGAAAAGCAAGGTGTTTGTTCTTTGTAGAGGTAGTAGTTCCAGAAGGTGTCTTGTATGTTGTTGTCGTTTACGTGGCTTTCTTTGATGTCTTTTCCTCCTAGGTTTGCTGGAAATGTTACTGTGTTAGGTAGTTGTCTGTTTTCTAGTTTTTGAATGTTTTTTTCTACTACTTTAGGGAATGTCTTGTATTTGTAGGCTAGTTCGTGCAGTGATTTTTCTGTTTCTTTTACGTCTTTTTTGAATTGTTCTCTGCTTACTGAGTTTGTTAGTTTTACTGCTTCTACTGATCCGTAGATGTCCCAGTAGGGGTTTTCTGCTTTCTCGAATTTTGCGTATAGTTCTTGGTGCATTCTGCCTATTTTCCCTATGTTTTTGAATCTTTCTGTTTTTTCTTGTCCTAGGAATGCTAGGGAGTTAGCTCTTGTGGGCTTGAATATTTCCCAGTGGAGTTCTTTTCTTATTGTATTGTCGTCTGGTAAGTACCATTCTGTTATGTCCATTGTGTTTTGGTGTCACCCATAGAAGGATCGTTGTATCTAAATATATAAGTAATGTTTAATATATATCTAAGGGTAGAAAGAAGAAAGATAGGAGAATTGGTAGAAAAGATTTAGTCGTTTACTTCAGGGTATTTAACATATTTTCTCTGTTTTCCTTCTACTTCTAGGTTTTCTTCTATTTCTAGTTGGTCTTTATGGTTTTCTATTGCTGTGCTTACTGAGGACTGTGCTAGTCCTGTTTCTTCTTGTATTTCTGCGATATAGTACCATTTCCCTTTGTTGTTTTCTAGGAAACGGATAGCTTTACTTTTGTTTGATCTTTGTTGTTGATCTTGATTTTGTTTGTATTGTTCGATTTCATCGTCTGTTAAAGGCATTAATATACACCCATGTATTGTGGTGGGTTAATTATTTATGCAGGGGTAGTACATGTTTAGTTATGGGAGAGAAAACTGCAGTCTTTGATACTTCTAGCAAGGAGAGAATACATGCTGATAAAATTATTGTACCGCATCATGTTGAGGGCGAGCTTGAAAGCAGAAATGTTCCTACAGGTTTAGTAGATGAGGTAGAAAGAACGGAGGTAAGTCCTAATAGTATGTGCGTGAATGATGTTATTCAGAAGGATATTGAAAAGGCTGCTTCTGCTAGAGATAGAGATGTTGTTAAGAATTTACAGCGTGCTCAGAAGCAGAGAAGCGAGCAGAATCGCCAAGAAATGTTGAGACGTGCTTATGATAGTCTTAACCATAGACAGAAGGAAAAGATTGGTGGTAAATCTTGGCAAGGTATGAAATCAGGGGCTAAAACTGATTGTAGTGTTTTAAAGCTAGGAGAGAAGCATGGAGAAATTGTTTCTGAGGATGGTAATTTGTTAGATCTTTGTGAAGAGAAAGAAGGTTTAAAATGTCGTTCTCTTCGTGATCGTTAGATAAGTCCTAGTCTTTCAAGTTTACTTCTCACTCTTTTCTTGTATTTACCTATTGGAGTGTTAGGGGCTGGTTCGTGAGGGTTTAAGTCTTCAAGTTCTTTTTGGTCTAAAAGTTTTTCTAGATTGTCTAGGAATTCCTCATTAGGAAGTTCTGCAGTTGAAACAGAGGGGTTTGTGTTTTTGTATTGATCTCTTGCTTCTTCTATCTTAAGCCGGAGAACTTTTTCTACTGTATTGTATATTTGCTGTTCTAACTTGGTTTTGGTTTCCATATAATGTTTTCACCCACAATATTGTTTTTTAACTGGTGAAGGTTAATATTTTGTTATGGTACATGAAGTAAACGATCTAGAATTTGAAATGGTAGTACCTAAATTCTCCAATGATGGAAAGAAGATTAAGTCTGAAAAGATAGAACAGATTGCCGAAGGAATGGCTGAAGAGTTCGGAGGCGTTACTATTAAGCCTTCTGTTCTTGGATGCTGGAAAGATGAAGAACACGGTCTTATCTGTGAAGAGAATGTAAAGTTGAGTAGTGCTTTAGATACTGAAAATCCTGATTCTCCTAGTAGAAGTGAAGCTCAGAGGTTTATGGAAAGAAAAGCTGGGAAGGTAGGAGAGAAGTTTGGTCAGGCTGCAGTGATGACTCAAGAGAACAAGACCGAGGTTGAGTTTATTGAAGGAGAATTTAGTGAAGATATACCTGAAGATAAGACAGGTAGAAATCCGTTTAATGAATTAGTATAAGAAGAAAGGAAAAAAAGGGTTTTGTGGAAACAGTTAGAGTTTCCCAGCCACCTTGTATCGAGGAAGTTCCTGTTTTAATGTTTCTAGTTGTTCCTCTATCCAAGTTTCTACTTCCTCTTCTAGACAGTTCATACAGATGTAACATGGGAAAGGTTTACTTGTTCCTTTAATTATCATGAAGTCAGCTTCTTTTCTTTCGTTTCCTGAGCAGAATCCGCATTCTTCTTCATCGTCTTCTAGAAGTCTTTCTATTTTCCTTGCATTGTAACTTACAGGATATACTGATCTAGTTAGCACCTCCATGAATGCTTTGAAATCTGCTGCAGTGTCAAAGAAGATTTCGCTGTTTTCTTCCTGTTCTTCATGCTTGTTGATTGCTTATCACCCATTTTTAGAGAAAAGAGGTGGAGGGTAGTAGCAGACACTGAGGACGGACATAGTTGCAGACTTCAAACTACCTGTAGAGTTGGCATAATGCCATGGACTCAACGTGGTAGACTCCGGTAAGAGTCTGTCGGCTTTCGTAGAAACCGTTTAAGTATTCCCTCTTACTCGGTCTCTTGTTTCCACCTACCCGTTGTAAGGGTATTTTATTATATGCGTTCACTCGGATGAGTTTCAGCAACACAGGTGTATCTCGTGTGAACGGGAGCTAGTGTTTAAGTAAGAGGTAGTCTGTCCAATAATCTGCGTTACTACGCCTCCATTTCCTCAAACTTGTGTATATGTTTTAGATTACATTTTATTTATTGTTTGGGTTACTTGTTGTTTGAGTTCAGGTACAGGATGAGTAGCTTGAGGAAGTTCGTTTCTTACTTGCTCTAATGTTTGTTCATAGGTCAGGTCTTCTTCCTGCAGGAAGTATTTTGCTGCTGCAGCCATTAATACGCTTCTGCTTTGACCTGCTGCACAGTTAATAAGCACTGTTTCATCTTTTTCTACTACTAGATGTCTTATAACAGATAGTGTTATTTCTACTGTGTTTTGGTTAGCGTGCCCGTCCGTTATAGGTATTTGGAGGTATTGGTTCTGCATTTTTTCTATTCTGCCAAAGTTTTTTGGTGTTTCGGAAGCTAGGTTAACTATTGCTGTTACTTCTGTTTTTGGTGCTTTGTTAAGGCTCATTAGATCGCCTTGATATATTTGGTCGTGTATTTGGTTCATGGTTAGGTTTTTTGTCACCCAAAAATAAGAAGAATGCGGATGTTTTATCTTGTAGCAAGGATTACTAGCAGAATTCCTATGAGCCATGATGATATAACTACGAACATGAATATGGTGAGAATTGATTCTAGTATAGGTTGTATGTATTTAGTTAGTGCTGTGATTGTGTTTAGAAAAGAGATCATGGTTTTTATTTCACCCGTGAAAGAAGAAAAAAAGAGAGGAAGAAGTTTATTCTTCTTGGAGTGTTGGTAGTCCTATTCCTGATGCTGGATCGTATTCTTCTTCTGTGTAAATTCCGTCAGTGATTCTGTGTTCTTCTGCTTTGTCTTGCAGTTCGTTTCTAAGGTCTGTGTTGCTTGGGTAGTCTCCTTCTGACCAGATTTTGGCTGCTAGTCCTGAGATGTGTGGTGCTGCCATGCTTGTTCCACTCATTTCATCGTATTCGTTGTCTGGCATGGTTGAAAGAGTGTTAACTCCTCCTGCTGAAATCTCTAGGACTCTATCTTGTTCAGAGAATGTGTCAACATCTGTTCCTCTGCTTGAGAAGTCGGCTACACGGTAGTCTTCGTCAATTGCTGCTACTGATACGCTTTCTGGCTGTGCTGCAGGATAACTCATTGTATCTAAGTCTGATCCACTGTTTCCTGCTGAAGATATTACAAGACTGCCTTGTTCGTAAGCGTTTTCAACTGAATCTGTTATTTGTGTGTCTTGGTCTCCTCCTAAGCTCATGGATATTATTTCTACATCGTTTTCTGCTGCTGTTTCGATTCCTTGTGCGATTGTATCTGCGTAGCCTGATCCGTCATCTTCTAGAACTTTGTATGCGTGTAGTTCTGCTTCTGGTGCTACTCCGTAAATTCCTTTTTCATCATCTCCTGCGTCTGCTAGTGCTGTTCCTGCTACGTGTGTTCCGTGTCCGTGTCCATCGTCACATTCTCCTTCTTGCAGTCCTCCTCTGTTTGGTGATGGATGAGAGGGTTCAAATGTTTTACAGGATTCTACTCTGTTTTTGAGGTCTAGGTGTTCTGTATCTACTCCTGTGTCTAGGACTGCGATTCCTATTCCTTCACCGCCTGTTGTTTCTTCTAGATTGTTATCGTAGATTTGTTCTACTCCATAGGGTGTCTGTGTTTCGGGAGTGTTTTCTCTTTCTTCTTCGTCTTCTTCATCGTCATCGTTTCCTCCTCCTTGATGATCGTCTCTGTGATGTTGGATTGTGTATTTTTCTACTTCTTCAACATTGATTACTGGGTGGTCGTCTAGTTCGGCTGCTGCTTGTTCAGGAAGGTTTACTGAGATCCTGTCATCGAATTCGTGTCTAACTTCGTGTTGTTGTGTTACTTGGTCTTCTAAGTGTTGGAAAGGTGTCTCTATATAGTGTGGTTGGGTGTCAGGGCTGTCTGCGGTTGCTGCTCCTGCTGTTGCTAATCCTGTTATTAGTGCTGTGATTAGAGCTAGGTGTGTGATTTTCATGGTATAAAAAAAACAATATGATTATTTGTTTATATTTATGGGGGATTTTACTTAGCTACTCCCTTGTTTCTGTCTTTATCTAGAATGAATCTTGTAACAGTTCCGAGAAGGTTTTCTCTTGAAATGTTTTCTAGCTCTAATTCTTCTTCTATTTGATCGACTAGTTGTCCAAAAAGTTTTTCTTTAACTTTAGTTGAACCGTATTCTAAGTCTTTGAGTTTGATGTTGTTTTTGCACCCAAAAAATAAGGAAATAGAATATTATAGCTTGCTAGAAACTTCCTGCTTCCTTGTACATTGTTCGCAAGTAAAGAATGTTCCTTTACTAATTTTGGACTTGGTTTCTGGGAAGTAGAAGTATGCTTTTTCTCCGTCTTCCATTTTTTCATTACATTTGTAGCATTCTACTTCTTCTATGTTGAAAATTCTTTCAAGTCTTTCTCTTTCTTCGTTATTTAATTGAACGTATGTTCCGAGTTTGTCTGATTCCATATTCATTTCAAGCACTAAGTAAGGCAGCACAAGGTTTTCAATTATTTGAGGTATTTTTGCGTCTTTTTCTTGTTGTTTCTTGATGGTTTGTCTAACTAGGGAAAGTTCGTCTCTGTTCAGGTAGTCTTCTATATCTTGTTTGCTACTGCTCTTTTGTTTTGACATGGTTCGCATCGTACCCTTAGTTTAGAGCCTTCTACACTGATGTATACTTTGTCTTCATGTTTGAAGTCTTGTTGGCAGTCTTCACATTCTCTGGGAAGAACGGATTGTTCGTATTCATCATTGTAGGTTGTGTACAGTCCTTTTTTGTCTGCTTTCATTTCTGGTTCGTAAACGTGGTTTAGAAGTTTATGAGGTTTTGAGTCTTTTATGTGGGATAGTGTTTCACTTATATCTACCATGTTTCCTTCGTAGTCTACTTTGTTAAGTTCAGATGTTATTTCAAGAGTTTCAGGATCTTGGGTTATCTGAACTATTGCATGAAAGTTAACTGTTTCATTTTCTATGGAGAGAGTGAATTGCAGTTGGTTGTCTTCGATCTGGATGTTTTGTATGTCTGGTTTAATTGTGGATCACCCAAAAAAGTAATGGAAGGTTTATAGGTTGTTTGCTACTGTTACTCGTCTCATACATCCTCTGCATAATCCTTGAACTTCTCCTTCTGTAGTTTCTGCGTATTTGTATTTCTTTTCGTTTACCTGTATCTGTTGCTGGCAGTTATCACATATCCATAAGAATTCTTTGGCTGTTGAAGGCTTCATTGCTTCCTTGTTCATTTCTTTTATTTTACTGTAATGTCCAAGATCATCTTTACCTGTGTTAATCGTTACGACTGTTTCTTCTCCTAATTCAATGTCTAAGTCGTAGTTCATAGTTGTTCTGCCACCATCTCTTGTTTTGTACAGTAAACAGGAATAGATATTTCTTCTTTGATTTTAACTTTTACTGCATTGTTTTGTTCATCTATGGATAGTTCTGATGGTATTTCTCTGTCCATGTGAAGAATGTCTTTGAGTTTTCTTTGTTGTTCTTTGATTTTGTCGGGTATAAGTGCTTTACTAAGTCTTATTTGTTTTCCGCATACTTTACAAGGTACTGTTAACTGGCTAGGTGTTGTTGTGTAGTTGTTGATGAAGTGTCCTGAACTGTTGGTGTTTATCAGTTCTATTTGCTGTATTTCTCCTTGTTTGATCTCTATCTTAAGGTTTATGTCGGTATTCAGGTTTTTCATAGTTTTTGTGCTATTTTTCTTTTTTTGTGGCATTTTGTACACCATCCTTGTAGTTTAAGGATTGTTGTTTGTTTCTGATCTAGGTCAGGGATTTGTTCAAGTCGTTTTATGAACATTTTTTGGTTCTTCATTTCTGATATTGGTTTGTTGCAGTTGCTGCATCTTAACTGTTGTTTGGGTAGTGGTGGTGCTATGTCTTCAAAATCTTCTTTGTTGTCTAGGTTGTTACATTGTCTTATGTAGGGAGAGGATATGATAGGGCTTGTTTCGCTGTAGTCTCTTCCTTTTACTAGTTTTACTTTGTTGTTGTACATAGTATGTTATAGTTCTGTGGCTATTTGTTTCTTTTTGTAACAAGTTTTGCAGTAGTATTCGGTGTTTTTAGTGTTGTTTAGGTCTAAAACTAGGTGTTCTTCTTGTTCAGGGTATAGTTTCCTGTTTTTGGCTTGTATTAAGTGTTTTTCGCATGTTTCGCATTCTAGATCGGGGTAGTGAGACTTGATCTGTATTAAGTCTTTGAATGTTCTTCCGTGAAGGTTTGGTAGTTGGTCTGGTTTTTCTAGTGAAGGTTTTCTTCTTACTCTGTAGTATCTTCCTAGCCTGTCTTTGCCTGTTGTTATGTGGTTTACCCATACTTTGGTTAATTTCATAGTTTTTTAGCCACTCTTTTTTGCTGGAAATGGGTTTTGCAGTAGAAAATATCGTCTTGTTGAGGTATAAGTCTTGGTAGTTGTGTTGGTGCGTGGTAGAGTTTTTCTTGTTCTATTTCTGTTATATGCTTGCTGCATGTTCTGCATTGTAGTTCGGGAAATTTTTGTTTGAGTGTTTCCTTGTTTTTGAATAGGGATATTTTTCTTTTTATCCCTACTACGTCTCCTTTTGAGCCTTGAAGATAATTGCTTTTAGGCACGTAGTTTAGGTAGACGTAGAATGCTTCTATTTCTGTTATAGCTTGTACGTCTTCTGGTTCGTTCCCGTTGTCTAGTTTTATTATTTTGTCCTGTTTTGAGAGTTGGTCTGTCATAGTTTTTGTGCTATAAGTCTTTTTTTGATGTGTTTTTTGCAGTAGAAATCGTGGTCTTTAGCGGTTGCTATGTATGATTTGTTTGTTGCTTTTACTGGTCTTTGTTTAGGAGGAAGGTATATTTTTTTGTTTCGTGTTTCTGCTATGTGTTTTTGACAACTGGAACATGCTAGGTTTGGTTCTTTGTCTTGTAGTTTGTCAAGAGTTTGATAGCAGTCGGTTTTGTAGATTATCTCTTTTTTCAGGTGGTTTCTTGTTTCTTCTAGTTGTTTTATGTCATCGTAGGGTACTGTGTCTGTTGTGAATGTTCGGTTTATTTCTTCCTGTGTTGCTTTCAGTCCTATGGTGTAGACTGTCTGGTTTTCTATTTCAGTGTTTTCATCGTATTTTTCCCAGTAATGGATTACAGTTGTAAGTGTTGTTTCTCTAGGTGTTATCATTGGTTTTTAGAGTTCACCCGCTATTGCGTGTTTTTTGCAGCAGTAAATGTTATAGTTTGTTCCTTTTTCTACCAGTTTCTGGTTTCCGAATGTTTCTGTTCGTACTTTGTATGTAATGGTGTTTTGTGGTTGCTGGTTTCCTATGATTCCTTGTTTTTTAGTTATGTATTGTTTGCAGTTTTCTTGGTTGCATTGGTGGTAGTAAGTGTTTTTTTCCAGTTTTGCTCTTGCTGCTAGTTGTTGTAACTGGATTATGGAGTAGGTCATAGTTCTTCTGCTACTCTATTTATGTCTGGTTTTTGTATTCTCCATTTTCTTCTGTCTTTGGTTGATGGTCGTGTATCACATGCTCCACAGTTTCCCGCAAACATTATTTGTTGGTGTCACCCGTAGATAGGTAAGGGTGTATGGTAAGGAGTAACAGATTACGTAACCGTTTTTACAGGTTAGTGGTTCTTCTCTGTCTTTCCATTAAATACGTCATTGAAGAACATGTAATCTGCGTCCTTCCATACACTACAAACAATAATATGTTAAACATTTGTTTTATAGTTTTTGTGCGATTGCTTCTTTCTTAACACATGTGTTACAGTAGGGGAAAGGACTTTTCACGTCTAGGTTGTGACGGTTCTCTAGAAGAAATACTTTGTCTCCTTCTTCTAGTTGATTTTCACATTGCATGCAACGGTTGTGAGGAGTGTTTTCGTCTTTGATGTAGTAGGGTTCTCCTGCTTCTACTTTGATGTCTAGTGAAGGGTAGAATCTTTTACCGTTCTTCATTCTTCCTAGCTTACGTTTCTTGGTGACTTGAAGAGAATTTTGTATCTCTGTAAGAGTTTCTACTAGTTTCTCTTCATCTTGTTCTTTACTGGTAGAAGGATTGAGGTATTTGAGCTTACGGTATATTGTTCGTATCATAGTTCCTGTGCTACTATTTCTGATCCTGCAATGTTTTTGATGTTTTCAATTGGTGTATCACCCAAAAAATAAAGAGATAAAGAGATTGTTAGATTGCTTTAGCTAGTTCGTGTTTCTTAACTTCTTTCCATTCTAGGTTGTTTCTTGTTATCTTCACATTGTAGTAGCCTTTGTTTGGTGTGTAGTGTTTTATCTTTCTAGCATCTCTATGTATCTCTTTATAGTGTATAGTTGTAGGTATAGTTTCAAGTATTTTCTCCATCTTTTCGCTTGGACGGGGAATGTAGATTTTCCGTTTGGGCTGGTCGTAGTAGTCGTTTTTCTGTTCTTTGTTTTTCCAGTTTGGTCGTTGTTGTTCGTTGATATGCTTCATGACGTGGTAGATATGTTTGTTGAAGGTATTAGTTGCTGAGATGAAGTAGATCATGCCCCATAGTGTTCCTTCGTCTCCTCTGAATACTGTTGCCCAGATGTCTTTGTCTAGAACGGTGTTGATTCTTGTTTTGTTGCCTGTTATTTCTTGGCTTTGAATTTCGTCTTGTTCTACAGGATGGAGGGATTGTACTTGGATTTCGCCTATTTTCTTCATATTGTTTGAAAGATCACCCAAAAAAAGGTTTAAAGTTGTTATAGCTTTTCGGCTACTTTATACTTTTTGTAGCATTTTTCACTGCAGAACCATTTGGATAAGTCGTGTACTCTTCCTAGAGTAACGTGAATATCTGCTTTGATAATGTTGTTCCCGTTAATATCTTCTAATTCCATTTTTTGGTCTGACGGGCTTCCTACTGTGTAGCCTAACGGTACTGCTCTTCTTGTTTCGTTATCTATACGTATTATTGCTCCGCATGTTTTGCATTCTTTGTCGTAAGCGATTAAAAATACACCCAAAAAAGGAAGAAGAGTTTTTATAGGTTGTTTGCTATTTTATAGGTTTTTTTGATGTCTTTAATCTCTTTTTCTGCTTTCTTTCTGTTATCCCATATTTGTTGCATTTTTTCTATGGTTTCGTCCATTGCTTTGAAAAGAGGTTCTTGGTACTTGAGAGCGTATTTTAAACTTTCTGCGTCTACTGTAGAAATTTCTTTTTGGAACTCTTCTATATCTGATGGTGTTGTTCTCAAGTGTGTTTTTGTTCCTATGACTGATGGAGATTTGTTTGCGTAGAATGCTGGTTTGCTGATCTCTGGATCGTCTTTGAATTTTAATGTGAATTTGCTTCTTACGGTGGTAAGGTATTTAAGTTGTTTGAAGTTAGGGTCGTCTTCTAAGGGGATTGTTGCTTCTGCAGATACTGTTCCTGTAATGTTGTCATATTTTTCTATGATGTTTATTGCTTTTTTGTAGTCTTCTGTCCTTTTCCCGTTAGGTATTGCTTGCTCTACTAAGTCTTTGTAGTTTTTCATGAACACTGTTAGTGAAATCTCTGGGTTTTTTCGTTTGTTGTATTTTGTGACTGTGTTTCGCTTGATAGTTATTTTTTTATCAAGGCTTACTCTTTTCTTTGTTATTAATTGGTTGATAAGACTGTAGAGTTCGTGTTGTACCCATTTTTTGTGGTTGCTTGCTTGTGAAAAAGTGTTAGATACTTCTAGGTATTTTTGAAGGTTTTTATCTAATCCGTTGTCTACTGCTTCTTGGACTTGTTTTTCTTTGTAATCTTGTTTTAGTTTTTCTCTTTCTTTTCGTTGGTTTCTTCTTAGTTCTCTTAATTCTTGTTTTCGAGTTTTTTTCAGTTTCTCAATTTTTTGTTCTAGTTGTTCTGGTTTGATTGTATGTCACCCAAAAAAATAGAGAAAGAGAGAAAGGTTTTTTCTATTCTTGTTCTTCTGGTTGTTGTTTGAAGATTTGGTCTTGTATGACTCCTTTTTTGACTTTTTTGTACTGTTCTATTTGTTGTTTTAGGTTTTCTATTTGTTCGTGTGTTAGTTCGATTAGTTCTTCTTGGTTTTCAAGGACTGTCTGCAGTTTTTCTCTGAATTGGTATTTTTCTCTGTTTTCTTGGTGATACCACTGGTTGTACCAGTTGAAGAGTGTGTCTTTGCTGATTTGTGCTTCTTCTGTTGCTTTTAGGTATAGTTCTGTGCCTATGATGTCCTTGAGGATTTCTTCTTTTCTTTCGTTTCCGCTTTGCATTTGGTTTTTGTCACCCAAAAAAGAGGAAAAAATTGTTTGTTTTAGGGTTTTTCGTAGTTGATGTTTTGTGGTTGCTGGTTTTTAGCTTCTTCCCATGTTAGTTGGTCAGGGTTGTTTGTCTGGAAGCAGTGTTGTATTTCGTCTATGCTATGATCTTTCCACTGGTCTATTCCTCTGTAGATTATGGTTACTGTTTGTTGTGTGGTGTTGTACACTGCCCATTTGCTGTGTTGTTCGTGGTATGTTATTAAGCAGTCTCTGTTGTAATAGTGTGTATGGAATGTGATTCTATCTTCCGGCATAGGGTCGTTATACCAGTCTTCTAATGTTTTTTGCTGCATTCTTTCCTGTTCTGCCTGTATGGCGATTAGGAAGATAGCTATTGACAACAGTATACCAAATAGTGCAATTGTTCCTATGTGGATTGTGTCTTTGTTGTCTTTTATCTTCTGTTTTATTGAAATAGTGTATCACCCAAAAAAGAGAAAAAAGAAAGTTTTTTTATCGGTTGTATTCTGCTCTTAGCAGTCTTCCGAATCCTAGTCGTTCTTTTTCTACTTGTTTGTTGTCTACTACCCAGATGGTGTCTAGGTTCATTGGTGGTTTGTCAGGTGTTTGTGTGTATCCGTCTGTTAGGCAGATAAGTACTTCTGTGTCTGGTTGTTCTTCTTCTATGTACTCGAATACGGGTACGTGGTTCGTTCCTCCTCCTCCTTTCAGTTCTAGGTTCTGTATGTCGGAGATTTGTGTGTTGTTAAATTCGTCTACTTTGGTTACTGCGGCATCGTGCTGTATGACTGTTAGTGATACTTGTTCAAAGCTGTTGACTATGCTTGCTATCTCGCCTAAGTAGTGTGCTAGTTCTTCGTCTCCTACCGAACCTGATAGGTCTACTGCTACTGCTACTTCAAGTCCTTCTTTCTTTGTGTCTGGGAGGTAGGTGTTGTAACCTTGTTTTCTTAATGCTCTGCTTTTCTTGCTTGGTTTCTGCCATGTGTAGTCGTGAGGGATTTTTTTGGAGATGTATTGTGAGAGAATTTCTGTCCAGTCTAGTTGTGGATAGAGTAGTTCTTCTACTCTTCTTTCCATGCCTGATGGTTTGTTACCCATTTGTTTGGATCGTGTTAGTGCTTTGGCTAGTGCGTCTTCCCATTCTTCTGCTTTTTCTTGTAGGTCTTGTTGTTCTTCTGCCTGTGCTGTTATGTGGTCGTCCATTCCTAATGGGTTTCTTCCTAAGTCTTTCTGAATGTTTGATTCTTGTTCTTGGTTGTTGTCTTCTCCTTGTTCTCCTTGTTCTCCGTTTTCTTTGTCTTCTTGATCTTCTTGGTCTTGTTCTTGATTCTGTCCTTGCCCATCACCATCTTCTTGTTCTTGATCTTCTTCATCGTTGTTATTGCTGCCTCCTCCTGATTGTCCTTCGCCTTTTCCTTGTTGCTGTTGTTGTGATAGTGCTTGTAGTTTCTGTTGTCGTTCATCTCTTTTTTCTTGGAGTTTGTTGTAGACGGATTCAAAGCTGTGTTTATCTAGGTTTTCTATTTTGAAGTCTATGTCTGGTACTTCTATTGTACCACGTTGTGGTACTAGTTGGTTTCTTTCTGTTTCTCCTGTGTAAGGGTTTTCTGTTTCTTCTGGTAGTTGGAAGTCGTTTTGTTTTAGAATGTGGTTGATTATAATGTCTTGAGCTACGTTCCATAGTTCGTGATCTCTGTTGTCTCTACGCATTTCTCCTCTAAGTGCTAAGTGCATTACTTCGTGGCATAGTACGCCTTTTACTTGTTCTTCACTTAGTTCTTCTTTAACCCATGTAGGGTTGTAGTAGAGGTTTCCTTTGAAGTCTACTGCCATTGTTGGTACTTTTTGAGTTTCTTGAAGGTCAAGGTGTCTTACTAAGTACCCGAAAAATGGCTGTCCGTGTTCAAGATCGTCTAATTGGACTTTAGCTCTTTTCATTCTGTCTCGTGCTGATAAGTTTTTTGCCATTGTTTGGTATCACCCAAAAAATAAAGTAAAAAAGAGTTTTCTAGATTTTGTCTGCTACTAGGTATTTAGACTTGTTTTCTTCCACTACGGTTTTTAGTTGTTGTGCTTTGGCTATGTTTTCTTCTTGTTGTTCTTTAAGCTGGTTGACTATCTGGTTGATGTCTTCGTGGCTTGTTATAAGTGCTTTGACTTCTAGTGGATGTATTGCATCTAGGGAGACCTTTTTTTCATATCTAGGACTTCCGTTGTGATAGGTTTTGGTGTAGAATTTAACGGATTTGGGAGTTCCTTCGTTGTAGTAGATTTTTTTCTTTGTAGAGTTTGAAAAGTTTACTGGTTCTTCTAGTTCTTTTGATACTGTTTCTTCTCTTGGTTTTAGGTCTCCGTCTACTGCTGTTGATGCTAGGTATCCGTGCGTGGTGCTGGTTCTTGCTTTTCCTTTGAAATGTTCTATTAGGTCTAGGATTTCTTCTGCTAGGTCTTCTGCACCATCTTTGATGTTTTCCATAATTTCGTCTCTGTGTTCGACTACCTGTTTAGGAAGTGCTGGATAGCTTTCTCCGTAGACAAAAATTCCTCTGTCGTTTTCTGATCGGTAGTAGGTCTTTTCTCTTTTCTTGATTGTGATTTTTTGGTTGATGGATAGAGATTTTCTAGTTGTTATTGCTTGTAGTAGACCGTATGCACTTTCTAGTGCTTCAGGCTCTGTATCTACTCTTTTTTCACTTAATTCGGAGACCTGTTTTATTGCTTTTTCTGTTTGTTCGTGTTTTGTGTGTTTTTTGAGGTCTTGTACGTTTTGTCCGTAGTTTTCTATGATGTTGTCTATCCTGTTTTCTAGTTGTTGTGTTTGCATTTGATGTCACCCAGTAAAAAAGAAAGGAAGGGGAAAGGATTTTTTATAACAGGTATTTTTCGTAATGTTTGGATAGTTCCTCGAATTGTGGGATTTCCACGATATTGTTTTCAAAGTGTCGTGGGTGGTACTGTTTGGCTAGTCGTAGCATTAGAGTGCCGAATTCTTCGTCTAGGTGGCTTGCTATTTCTACTAGGTTTTCTAGTTTGTCTTTGTCTTGTTTGTACTCTGCTGCTATGCCTGTTAGTACGGAGTATTTGAGGTCTACATCGCCTTTTCCTTGTATTTGCTTTACTTCTTCTGGTTTTTCTATGATTTCGTCTATGTCTACTTGTTCTCTTAGTTTGAGGAAGGCTACGAATTCTTTTGCTACTCCTTCACCTACGCATGAAGCTGATAGTTTCTTAATTTTTTCCATGTTTCTTTTTCTTAAGCTGTCGTTGTTGGAAGGTAATTCTATTCCTTGTATTAGATCGGAGACGTATTCCCATTGTCTTGGTGTTGGTATTGCTTTGGCTTCTCTGTTTTCTTCTCCGAATCTGAATAGGTGTTCGTTTCCTGTAGGTGAGGCTAGGTATCCTATAACTTTTTCTGATACTCCGTTGTCCATTGCCCAGCTTATCCATGATCCTTGTTCTCCTGCTGTTGGTTTTTGCAGTTGCAAGTGTGTAAACCTGTTTCTTAGTGGTGCTGCCATTTGGTAGGTGTTTGCTTGGTCTGAGGCTCTGTTTCCTGCTCCTAGTAGGTAGATTCCGTCACTTACGCTGTATTCTCCTACTTGTCGGTCTAGTACTAGTTGGTAGAAGGCTGATTGTACGCTTGTTGGTGCTAGGTTACATTCGTCTAGGAAGACTACGCCTTTGGCTTCTGGTTGTGATATTACTTCTACCCATTTTGGAGGTTTCCACTCTACTGCTCCGTCTCCTTCTAGGTCTGGGATTCCTTTAATGTCTGTTGGATCGAATTCGGCTAGTCTGATGTCCATGAAGATGAAATGGTCTTCTGGGTTTTCCATTACTTGTTGTTTTTCTTCTCTGCTTAGTTCGTTCCATTCTGCTAGTTCTCTTCCGTCTTCTTTTTCTGCTAGTTGTTGTGCTTTTTTGCTTACTGTGTCTGATTTTCCTATGCCGAATGTTCCCCATAGCATTAGAGGTTTTCCTGCATGGTAGTAGTGGTCGAATAGACCTTCTAGTTCTTTGTGGTTTACTTCTATTGCAACAGCATCGTCTGTGTTTTGGTTCATAATGAGTTGTACACCCAAAAAATAGTAAGTAATTGTTTTATAGTTGCAGTGCTGTTCCACATTTTTTACAGTAAGGAGTGTGTACTGCAGGGTTTCTAGCATCTATAACTGCTTCTTCTCCTTGCTGAAGTGTTTTACCGCATTTTTGACATGTGTCGTTTCTTTCAAGTTCTTTAACTCCTATCTTTTTTGGTTCTTTAGTGCATGCGGTAATTTGTTGTAGTTTTTGTCTTTGTTGTTCTGAAAGTATAGAAATAGTAAGACACCCAAAAAAAGGAAAGTAAGAGTAGGTTTTAGAGTTGTTTGGCTACAAGATACCTTGAGGCTTTACGGTTTAATAGGCTCTGAGTTTCTTTAGATTTGTCCAGTTCTTCTTGTAAAAAGTTTTTCTGATCTTTGAGAAGCTGAAGTAGTGGTTCTTTTAGCTTGATCTGTGCATGTATGTGTTCTGGACTTATCTTGTTGATATAGACATTCTTTCCTTTTAGACGTGTGTTTATTTTTTCCCTTGATTCTGCGTACTTAAAACGTGTGGATTGAGTGGAGCTGTTCTGTAGAACGGTTACTTCTTTGTCTTCTAATTGTACGGGTTCTTCTAAGTCTTTTGTCATAACTTCGGGAGGTTTACAAGGTTTTCTGTAACTACTTTTTGTTTTCCAACCGTTTGTTGAGTCTAAGACTTCTTCTAGAATCTCTTGATGTTCTTCGTCTTCTATATGCCTCATTAAATTACGTTTACAGGATTTGATTCTGTTAAGGTTTGATTTAGTGGACTTGTTAAACCTATAAACATCTCCTTCTTTTATGGTTATTCTACTGTTTACTGTGATTCTTCTTGGCTCTCCTGTAAAGAGGTAGATAAGCTGTCTGAGTTCTTTCAGAATTGTTGTACGGACTTGTTTAATCTCTTTAGTCATGTCGTATAGCTCTTCCTTACGTTCCTGTATTTCTCTCGTACCGTAAGTCTGCTTTATGAGCTTGAGATTGTGCTGGTATCGTTGTTTGATCATCTTCCTTGCTTGTTCGTGTCTTTCTTCTTCTGCTTTCATTCTTTCGTACAGTTCTTCTGCTGATTCTTGTTTAACCAGTTCTTTGTTTGTCATTTTTGTATGTTTACACCCAAAAAAGATAAAGAGAGAGTTTTATTTTATAGATTGACTGCTGATCTTAGTTCGTCAAACATTTCTGCCATTTTTTCGTCCATTTCTTCATCTACTTCTGCCTTAACTACTCTTAAGTGTTTCATGTTTTGTAAATCGTGTTGTTTGATTAGTTCTTTTAACAATGCTTTGAGTTGTTCTTCGTTTTCTACTACTTGTTCCTGTGTTCCGTAGTGTGTACGGGTTTCTATTTCGTCAGACGGAGGTATTTCTACGAATTTATTTTGGTGTGCATTGTATAAAGCGTATCCGAATTCTTTGATTTCCATTTTTAGTTTTGTTACACCCATAAAAGAAAGAGAAAAGAGTTTTTAGGTTGTTTCTTGAATTTTAATTTCTTTTGTATTCCAACCGCTTTCCGTATCTCCTTCTACGGCTTTGTTGTGTGCTTCTTCTTTGTTTGAGGCTTTTACTGTTGCTGTTTCGATATGTTTAACATTGTATGTTTTCTGTTGTTGTGACATAGATTACACCCAGAAAAAGAAGGAGTAGAAGAGTTTATTGCTGTTTCTTTTGTAGTTCTTTTATTATGTCTTCTGTTTGCCAGTCTACACCGAATCCTACGCCTATGTTTACTAGAGGGTCTACTTGTACGGTTGCTTTACCGAATATCAGTGCTTTAAGTCGTTGTGTGAGGGAGAGGTTGTATGTGCATTCTAGGTCTGCCTCTGTTGGTATTTCTCCTGTTTCTTTTTCTGTTTCGTACAGGTACTCTAGGTATTTAGCTAGTTCATGTCTTACTTCGGGGTTAGAGAGCATTTCTTGATCTGTCTCATTTCTTAGGATTCTTATAGTTCTTTTAGCGTCTGTACCGCTTGGATTAAGGTTTTTGACTGTTTGTATTGCGTTTTCGTACTGGTTCATTAGGTAGTGATCACCCATGAATAAAAGAAAGAAAAAATATTTTTTATCCTGTGTACTTGAAGAAGGATTCTTTAAAACCGCATTGTGAGCATTTTAGCTTTGTTTCTTGGAATTGTTGGTATTGTATTGTCTCTTGCTCCAGTTCTTGAAGTATTCTAGGGTATTCACATTCACAATTTACTTCTATCCAGTACATTAGTTGTTGCCAGTCTCTAGGTACTCTATCTTGTTCTATTGTCTTGTACTGGAATTTAACTATTTCTTCTGTGTATTTGTTCTGGAATACTTGGCTATATCTTGTTTTTTGTTTTGTGTCGGTTTTATCTAGGTTTTTGGTAAGCTCCATTAGTTGTTGCACCCAGAAAAAAGAAGAGTGGAAGGTTTTTTTACAGTTCTTGTGCTGTTAACTGGTTTAGTTCATGTTGTTTAAGCACTTTTTTAATTTTGTCTTTCTCTATCATGTGCTTTATTTCTTTGGTAAGTCCTACAGGTTGTTTGTCGCTTTTAATTAGTTCTGCGTCCTTTATCTTCTGTTTGTTTATCTGTGTTTTGAATTTGTGCATTTTTCGCTCCATTTTTTGGTTGTAGGTCTCCCAGTTAGAGTATATGATGATGTTGTTGTTTTTCCGTAATGCTACTATGCAGTGTCCTTGTATTTCTAGGTAAGAGAAGGTATTTAGTTCTTTTTCTCCTTTTACTACGTATAGGTCAATGTCGGGAGAGCATTTTACTACTCCTGTTGGTGCGATCATTGAGTTTTCAAGTTTGAAGTCTTCTTTTTCCTCAAATTCGTCTATTAGTTGTTGTTCTGTTTTCTGTAGGAAGTGTTGTATTACTTTATCGTCATCTGTTATTTGAGGCATTGTTTTTGAGGTATCACCCAGTAAAAAAATATGGGGGAAGGGTTTAGGAGCTTTTGCTTAACCTGTGTATTGCTTCTAGAGAGATTATAAGTATTAGGCTTTTTGCAATTCCAATAGCTCCTATAAGGTCTGCTGTAATTTCCATAACCACCCAATAAAGAGAAAAAAGGAAGAAGAGGTTTTATTCTGTGTTGTAGATGTAGGAGTTCTTTGACATGTGTTCTATGTTTAGGTCGGCTACGGTTTCTATTAGTTGTTGGTCTATCTGTTGTATTAGGTAGTCTGCCATTTTTTCTATGTTTTCTTGTTTGTCCATTTCTGAATCGTTGAAGTCCATTCTGTAGTGCATTGCTTCGTCTATACCGCTATTGGCGTGTGCATTTGTTATGAATGATTCTTGTATTACTGCGTACAGCATTCCGTACCTTTCTTTTATGGTTTCTATCAGTCTCTTCTGGTAGTTGGTTAGGTTGTGTTTGAGGTATATTTCTGCGTCTTTAAAGTTGTCGAATGTTCTGTTTCCTACTTTGATCTCTATTATTTCTTCATCATTTTTTATTTCGTCTAGTTGTTCTTTAAATCGGTCTGTTTCTTGACGGTAGGATATTTTGGTTTTGTATGTTCCTCTTCTGATTACTTCGATTTGTCTTTGGTTGTTTTGAGATTCCATAATGTGTTGTGTTGCACCCAAAAAAGAAGGAGAGAAGAAATTAAGATTTTAAAACCATATTCCTGTAGGTTCTTGTAGTTCTGCTTCTGTGTTTCGTTGTTCGTTGAGGAAGTCTACAAATTCTTCTGCGGAATAGGTTTCGTGGTCTGATTTGTAGATGTCTCTTAGTTCTTGCATTCTTTCTACTGTTACTGGTTCGTTGAATACGATAATTTTGTTTAACGGTTCGTGGTCGTCTGTGTTGTATAGTTGGAACATTTTCTTTTTTGTCATAGGATTACACCCAAAAAAGAAGGAGAGAGGTTGGTTTAGATTTGGATTACTTTGAAGTGTGGTTTGTAGTTACTCATTCTTGTTATGATGTATTCTTCTTCTCTGTTGTCTAAAACGATACTCATTGCTTCGTGTAGTCCTAGTTCTTCTACTAGATCGTTAAATTCGGTGTAGGAGTCTTTTTGTGCTTCTTGTTTTTCTTCTTCTGTTATGTCTAGTTTTTCTAGGAAGTCGTTTACTCCTTTAATTTTGCATGTTTGTTTTTTGGTTCTTAGTGTCATAATGTGTTTTTTGCACCCAATAAAGAGAAAAAGGAAGGAGAGGTTTTAGTTTTGTTCTGTTAGTTCGTAATCTTCTACGGTTTCGTTTACTTGCTCGAAAATAAGGTCTTTTTGGTCGTCTATGTCTCCGTAAAATCCTCCGCATGAGTCTACTAGTTCTTCATCTTCACAGAATTTAAATCTCCATACATTACCTACTAGATATTCGTCATAGGTTTGTACTTCGTTTCTGAGCATTTGTTTTAGTTTTTCTTTGGTTCGGTGTACTTCTTTTACTCCTATTTTGTCTAGTTGTTCTTCTGTTGTGTAGATGAAGCCTACTTTGCCACTATCCCATCTTGCTTTTGTTCCTTTGAATGGTGTTGTTTTCATTCTTAACCCACTGTGGTCGTATAGGTAGATTGGTAGGATCGCTTTGACGTTTTCTTTGTCTGTTATGCTTGCTTTTACTGATTCCCAGCTTTTGTAGTTTCCTTCTGGTTCTTGGTCTCCTAGATCGTACCGTTTGTGGCTACATACCATTATACCTACGTTATCCCAGTTTCGTGGGTTTGGAGGATGTTGGTCTCTGTAGATTTCCATTACTTTGTTTTCTTCTTGGTTTTCGTACTTTCGATCTGGTACTTCTTTTTGAATTGTTTTGATTGCCATAAACTTGGTTTCACCCAGTAAAAGAAAAAGGAAGAAAATAAGAGGTTAGATGATGTTTTTTACTGCCTTAAGTCTTGTTTCCAGTCATCTATTAGGTTTTTTGCGTTTGTTAGGTTGTATTGTGTTGGTACTGGTAGTTTAGTCTGCATGTTGTGGTTTACACCCAAAAAATAAAGTGGGAGAGGTTTTTAGAGTTGTTTTGCTGTTTTCATTTTGGTTGGGAGTTCAAATGTTCCGTTTCTTAGGTTAAATCTGAGTTGTTTGGCTCTTTTTTCTATTGCTTGTTTACTTTTGTCTACGTCTTCTAAATCTGATTTGATGTAGTCTTGTACTCCATACTGTAGCCAGTCTGCTGTGTATCCTTGAAGCTCTATTTCGTATTCGTTCTCTAGTTTGTTTAATGTGGTTGTTACGCTTCTTAAGAACACATCTATCGGTAGTTCGTTGTTTGATCTTTCTTTTTCGTTTATTCTGGCTATTAGAAGGTTTAAGTCTTCTGTGAGTACTGCGATTTCAGATATAATTTTTGTCATGTTGTGTTGCACCCAGTAAAAAGAAGAGAGAAAAGAAGATTTTGTTTTACTGTTGTAAGGCGTTTTCTATGGCTTTGTCTACTTTGTGGTTGTTTTCTTCTAGTTGTTTGATGGCTTCTTGTGGTTCTACATCTCTTTTTTGTTGTTTTCCTACTTGTATTTGGTATTTTTTGATGTCCATTAGTTTAGCTTGCATAGTGTGTTTTTTGCACCCTTTTGGGCGGTTTTTTAACCCATACCCGCTATAAGGTCTTCTTATAACAGGTCTAGGTGATCGGACGGTGTTCTATCGTCATAGAACACTTTGTTCTAGGATTACAAGTCTATAACCTAGATTTATAGACTTGTTTTACCGATCAACCACCCAAAAGAAAAGAGAAGAAAGGTTTTATTTGTATTGTTCGGGTATTTGTTCCATTATTTTGCTCCAATGTTGTTGTCTTGTTCCGTCTCCTTCTATTTCGTCTGTTTCTTCTATTTCCATGTAGTTTCTACCTGTTCTGTTGCTTAGGATTAGTAGGAGTCTTTTTGTGTTGTTTTTGTCGGCTAATAGAAGCGTTTTGTCAAGGTTTCCGTCCCATAATGCTTTTATGAAACTTCCTCCTCCGTTTACTGCGTTTATTCCTGTTGATTTGAATCTTTGTGCTATTGTGGAGTTAGGGAATGCTTCTACATAGTACTCGAACATTTGTGATCTTTGTAAGTATTTTCGTTCTGACATAAAGTGTTGTTACACCCAGTTGGAGAAGTAGAAGGCAGGATACATGTGTTTTCCTGCCCTAGACACCCAAAAAATAGGTAAAGTATGTTTTTAGTTGTTAGGATTGTCTAGAGCTATTATTTCGCTGTGTTTTAGTCCGTGTAGTTCTTGTAGGAAGTTTTTAATGCATTCCATTACTAGTTGCTTGCTTAGATCGTCTTTGTTTTTGACTGCTGAGTTTTCACGGGTTAGCTCTTGTTGTAGGCGTTTGTGTTCTTGTATTAGTTCCTGTTTTGAAGCGTTTTTGAGTTTCTGTTCGTTTATTAACAAGTTGATCACCCAAAAAAAGAGGATTAAGGTTTTAGGAATTTATTCTTAGTGTTACTGTGTTTTTATGGTTTATTTCGCCTATGTGGTTGCCTTTTTTGTCGTAAAACCTGTTTCCTATTTGTTTGTCTACATATAGATGTGCGTATGGTGTTTTTACAAAATCTTCATAGTCCATTTTTAGCATAGGAGTCACCCGATAAAGAGAAAAGAAAGAATAAACAGGTTTTTTTTACCTTGTTTTTAATGCTTGATCTATGTTGATGTATTCGCTTTGTGTTGGTTCTGTTGTAAGTGGTAAGTCTATGTTAAACATGGTTCTTTACCTGTTTGTTGTTTGAAGTGTTTTATTCTACAGCTTTTACATCTGTTTTTCCTTGATGGTTCTTTACAGTCTATGCATGTGCCTATCATTGTAAGGTATCACCCGATAAGAGAAAAGAAAGGATTTAAGGTGTTAGTTTGGTATTTTGAATTCTGACATTTTTTCTTGTGGTATAAAGCATTTGTCTTCTTCGTCTTTTGCTTGTGCTACATATCCGTTTGATTGTTTTTCTAGAATTTCCACTTCTTTGTTTGTTTCTTTGTGTTTTATTGTGTCGTTTTCTGATAAGCTGTGCAGTTTTCTGTGGTTTTCTTCTAGAATCTGTTTTGTGTCGCATTTGAAGCACATTATACCGTCTACTTTGAAGTCTTTCATTCTATGGTGTCACCCAGAAAAGAGAAAAAATGGTTTTATGGGTTTTCTTCTAGATTTACCCACTTGTTGATGTTGTGTTTTGTTATTTCTATTTTTGGCATTCCGCAAGACCCGTTTACGGTGTTTTTGATCTTTTTCTTTGCTAGTCTGATCTTTTTACTTTCTTTCATGTCGTCTTTTGTTAGGTATTCCCATTTTGAAGTTTTGCTTATCTTTGTTTGTGCTTGTATGCTTACTTGATCTTGTATAAAGTAGTGTAAAGGTTCTCCTTCTTCTATTTTAAGTTGTTTCACTACTTTTTGATGTTCTTCTGTTTGAAATGGGTTTTTACCGTGCAGTTTACATTTTGCTTTATGGTCTTTGAAGAATACTTCATACAGTCTTAATCGGTTGTAAATGTCTTTTATTGCTGTATCTGAAAGTTTTTCGATCTGTTCTGTATGGTTAAGAAACTTGTTAACTTGTTTCATTTTTTTGCACCCAATAAAGAGAAAAAGAGAGGTAATAAAGGGTTTATTTTACAGTTCTTGAGCTACTCGGTCTTCTCTTCTTATCAACATACCGTTTTCAAAATCTAGATCATCTTCATCTTGTTTAGGAGTGGATAAGTACCATTCAAAATCTTCTTGGTATACTCTATATCCGCTTGGTAGATACTTGTTAAGTCTTTGTTTAGTTGTTCTTGTTTGGTATCCACAATTTGAGATTGATATATGTCTAGATTCTTTGCTTTCCATCATAATGGGATGTTGATGGTAATAATAGACTTTGTAGTCTTCAAGTTCGATTACCACATCTCTATAAGCTCCTTTGCTTGTTGTTTTACTGCAGTTGCAGTTAAATCCTCTTCTGTTACCGTTTGGCTGATGGTATCCGCCTTTTTCCACTATTTTTCCTTTTTCTTTCGCTTCTTTGAATCTAGGAGCTGTTTTGTCGTTTATTTGTGGTTTTCTGCTTGATGTTCGTGTCATATATGATGTTCTCATGATATAATTGCACCCAGTCGTGTTTAATTGCTGTTGTGCTGTTGTCTATGGGTGTCCC